>JAEEGH010003076.1_pt1 | contig 44336 bp, 43 predicted proteins | sample 9134181 | NCBI WGS metagenome assembly JAEEGH01 (sample SAMN16246544, study PRJNA631951) | gut metagenome | biome: gut microbiome; feature: rumen; material: DP-attached | host: Bos | place: Iran: Karaj | collected 2018-10
TCAGATCAGCTCCTTACTTCGATTTAAGAATTGATGGCATTACACTTCTTGATGAATCATACTAATATGTGATAAACTTTAGAAAGGCAGTGAGCGTGCTCGCTGACTGCCTTTCTTTTTTATTTTGTTAAGTCGTTTTTTATTCAATTATTCAGAGGTTCAAAGTGGCAGAAGCAGCTGTAAAACTCGTAAACATCACAAAATCTTTCGGTCAGGTCAGGGCGAATTATAATGTTTCTCTTGAGATTAACAAGGGCGAAATCCTTGCTCTTCTCGGTGAAAACGGAAGCGGAAAGACCACGCTTATGAATATGCTCTCAGGTATTTATTATCCCGATGAAGGGCAGATTTTCATAAACGGAAAAGAAGTTTCCATTTCTTCGCCAAAGATAGCCTATGAGCTTGGAATCGGTATGGTACACCAGCATTTCAAACTCGTGGATGTTCTTACCGCGACTGAAAACATCATCCTCGGATTAGAGGGTAAGTTAAACAAAAAGGAAGCCGCAGCAAAGATAAAGGAAATCTGCGACAAATACGGATTTGACATCAATCCCGACCAGAAGATATACGATATGTCTGTTTCCCAGAAACAGACCGTTGAAATCGTAAAAGTATTATACCGCGGCGCAAACATCCTTATTCTGGACGAGCCCACTGCGGTTTTAACTCCTCAGGAATCCGAAAAGCTTTTCAACGTTATGCGTAACATGAAGGCTGACGGAAAGGCTCTGGTAATTATCACTCATAAAATGCACGAGGTTGAATCAATCTCCGACAGAGTGGCAATTCTTCGTAAGGGCGAATATGTCGGAAGCATGATGACCAAGGATACCAATGCCGGCGAAATGACCGATATGATGGTCGGCCGAAGCGTATCGCTTAACATTGAAAGACCCAAGCCCGTGGATCCGAAGCCCAGAATTAAGGTCGAAGGTCTGACTGTTAAAAACATTGAGGGTATTGATAAATTAAAAGATGTTTCGTTTACTGCACGAAGCGGTGAGATACTTGGTATCGCAGGTATTTCGGGCAGCGGTCAGAAGGAACTTCTTGAAGCAATTGCAGGATTACAGCCTGCCGAAAGCGGCAGCATTAAATATATTGGCGAAAACGGTGAAGAGGAAGAACTCCTCGGCAAAGACCCGAGAAAGATTGAAGAGCTCGGAGTTGCATTATCCTTTGTTCCCGAAGACAGACTCGGTATGGGACTTGTAGGTAACATGGACTTATCCGACAACATGATGCTTCGTTCTTTCAGAAAGGGAAAGAGTCCTTTTACGGAGAGAAAATCACCGCACTCGCTGGCTGAGAAAGTAGTCGATGACCTCGAAGTTGTAACACCTTCCATCGAGACTCCCGTCAGAAGACTTTCGGGCGGTAATGTCCAGAAGATTTTGGTCGGTCGAGAAATCGCTCATGCACCCACGGTTTTACTTACGGCGTACGCGGTAAGAGGTCTTGATATAAACTCTTCGTACACGATATACGATCTTATCAACCAGCAGAAGAAAAAAGGCGTAGCGGTTATTTTCGTAGGTGAAGATCTTGATGTATTGCTCGAGATATCCGATAAAATCCTTGTTCTTTGCGGAGGCAGGGTAAGCGGTATCGTAAATGCCGAAGAGACTGATAAAAACACGGTCGGCCTTATGATGACCAAAGTAATGAATGATAACGAAAACAAAGAAGAAACAGATCCGAAGACCGGAGACAGTGATGAATAAAAAAGAACCTTTATTTCACATAGTTAAAAGAGATGTTCTCCCGTGGTACAAATCATGGGGAATAAGAGCGGCTGCAATAGTTGCCGCACTCATAGTATGCGGTATTATCACCACAATTACCACAGGTCTTAATCCGTTCAAAGTTTACGGCTCCTTTATCCAGGGTGCTTTCGGCTCAGGCAGAAAAGTGTGGATTACAATGCAGAATATGTCAATCCTCTTAATCATTTCACTCGCTCTGACGCCTGCATTTAAGATGCGATTCTGGAATATCGGAGGCGAAGGACAGGTACTTGTCGGTGCACTTGCAACCGCAGCCTGCATGATTACTTTAGGCGATAAGATTCCCAATGTACTGCTTATCCTTATCATGACGGTAAGTGCTATACTGGCAGGTTCAGTCTGGGGCCTTATTCCTGCGATTTTTAAGGCTAAATGGAACACCAATGAAACTCTTTCCACACTGATGATGAACTACATAGCCACACAGCTTGTAGCGTTCTTTACAATCGTTTGGGAAGTTCCCAAGGGTTCTTTTACGGTTGGTATTATCAATCAGTCTACAAATGCCGGATGGCTTCCCCAGCTCTTCGGTTCGAAATATTTACTTCCTATCGTGATTGCTCTTTTAACCACGATTTCGATGTTCATTTATCTTAAATACAGTAAGCACGGCTACGAGATATCGGTTGTCGGCGAAAGTGAAAAGACGGCGAAATACGTTGGTATGAAGACCGAAAAAATCATTATTCGTACGATGCTTTTATCCGGCGGTCTCTGCGGTCTGGCAGGACTCTTATTAGTAGGCGGCATCAACCATACAATCACAACCACGATCAACTCCGGACAGGGCTTTACCGCGGTTATGGTTTCGTGGCTTGCAAAATTCAATCCGATTACAATGATATTTACAAGTTTTCTGATTATATTCCTTGAAAGAGGTGCAGGCGAAATCTCCACCAACTTCGGACTTAATCAGTCATTTGCGGATATTCTGACGGGTATCATTTTATTCTTTATCATCGGATGTGAATTCTTTATCTCGTACAGAATTGTAGGAAGAAAGAAGGGGGATAAGTGATATGTTTGATATAGTTGCATTTATACCCAGAGCAATAGGACAGAGTGTACCGTTACTTTTCGGCTGTTCCGGTGAAATCTTAACAGAGAAATCCGGTAACCTTAACTTGGGAATCCCCGGCGTAATGTATGTCGGCGGTATCAGCGGAGTTATCGGCGCATTCTTTTATGAGCAGCACTGTGCGGGCGGAAATATGAACGGATTTTTAGCTATTATGATTCCGCTTCTCTGTTCGCTTTTAGGCTCACTCATCATGGGACTTATATACTGCCTCTTAACGGTTACGCTTCGAGCCAACCAGAACGTTACGGGTCTTGCAATGACAACGTTTGGTGTCGGCATCGGTAACTTCTTCGGCGGTTCATTAATTAAATTATCGGGCGCAGACGTTCCGTCCATAGCACTTTCAAGAACCAGTGCATTTTATTCGAGAGCACTTCCTTTCGCATCCAAGATGGGATGGTTCGGCAAAGTCTTCTTAAGCTACGGATTCCTTTGCTACGCTGCATTTTTAATCGCAATTATTTCTGCAATTATTCTCTTTAAGACCCGTAAGGGACTTCACTTAAGAGCAGTCGGCGAGAACCCTTCGACAGCGGATGCTGCGGGAATTAACGTCAGCAGATACAAATACTTCGCAACATGTATAGGATGTATGATAGCGGGCTTAGGCGGACTTTACTACGTAATGGATTACGCTTCGGGCGTATGGTCAAACGATGCATTCGGTGACAGAGGATGGCTTGCAATTGCACTGGTTATCTTCTCAATCTGGAACCCGTTAATCGGTATATTCGCTTCCATTCTTTTCGGCGGACTTTACATCGTATATCTCTACATTCCGACAGGTATGGATTACATGGAATTCAAGGAACTCTACAAGATGATTCCTTATGTGGTTACACTTCTCGTACTGGTACTTACCAGCATGCGAAACAAAAAGGAGAATCAGCCGCCGGCAAGTCTCGGACTGTCATTCTTCAGAGAAGAAAGATAAAGACAAGGATAAAGAGCGAATTGTGATAACCTCACGATTTGCTCTTTTAAGGTAACAAAGTTAAATGCTTGGTGAAAAACTTGGAAACAACATAGATGGTTTTGTGGCAGATTACGTGGTATTCGACTTCGAGACCACGGGCTTAAATCCTTTCGACGGTGACAGGATTGTGGAAATGTCTGCGGTCAGGGTAATCAATCACAAAGTGGTTGAAAAATTTGCCACACTTGTTAATCCCGAACAGCCTATTTCTCCTGAAGCCACCATGGTAAACGGTATTACCGACGATATGGTTGAAGATGCACCGAAGATGAAGGAAGCCCTCAAGGAGTTTATTGATTTTATTGGCGACGATATTCTGGTAGGACATAATATCAAATCGTTTGATATGAATTTTCTTAAGATTGAATGCATGCTTCAGTTTGACGGCAAAGTTCCCGACAACGATTACATTGATACGGTTTTAATCGCCAGACATTGCATGCCTGAACTTGCACACAGAAGCCTTACCGTGCTTGCGGAACACTTCGGATTATCGTCTGAGGGAGCCCACAGAGCGCTTGCGGACTGTCTTATGAACCAGAAGGTTTACGAACGCCTGAAAGAAGAAACCGTAAAGTTTGAAAACGGCGAAAAAACGATTCCCGTATGTTCGAAATGCGGCAGCAAAATGGTAATAAGAAAAAGCAGATACGGCGAATTCTGGGGATGTACCGGTTATCCGAAATGTAATAACACAATAAATATTTTTAAGTAATTGACTTTTTTTACATGCGGCATTACAATTTGACATTGTGAATTAAGGAGAGACATAAATGCGCAGCTTTAAAGATTCCAAATTAAAAATCGCTGCAGGTGTCATCGCAATGATGATGCTTTTATATATTGTTTTCTCCACATTCTTTATTTCACTGGAAGCAAACCATAAATGCGAGGATGAGGAAAACTGTCCGATATGTGTATGTATGCAGATTTGTCAGAATACACTGCATCAGATATCGGATGTTGCTTTAACCTGCGCGGCGGTGTTTGTTCCCGTTCTTTTGGTTTTAGGTGTTTCATTTATCACTTCTTTAAACCTCATAAAAGAAACACCCGTCACAAACAAAATCCGACTGAACAATTGAATATAACCTTCGTTTAGTGGCAGATTTGCAGAGCATATTCTGTCTTTTTTGCGTACTTTTGATTTACTTACGGAGGTTTTAACATGAAAAAAATATTAGCGTTTTTATTAACCGTTATGGCAGCAGTCTGCCTTACTGCCTGCGGAAATGTAAACAACTCAAAGGCAGACGATAAAATTCAGATTGTAACAACAATTTTCCCCGAATATGACTGGGTTAAGAACGTTTTGGGAGAAAATCCCGCAAATGCGGAAATTACACTGCTTCTTGACAACGGTGTAGATCTTCACAGCTATCAGCCTACTGTGGATGACATTATGAAAATCACATCTGCAGACCTGTTTATCTATGTCGGCGGTGAATCCGACGAATGGGTTGATGAAGTATTAAAACAGTCCGAAAACAAAGATCTTGTAGTCATCAATCTGATGGAAGAACTCGGTGATGCTGCAAAGGAAGAAGAAATCATCGAAGGAATGGAATGTGAGGAAGAAGAGGAAGAAGGAGAGGAAGGCGAAGAAGAGGTCGAGTACGACGAACATGTTTGGCTTTCCTTAAAAGATGCGGCTCTTTTCGTAAACAGCATAGATACCGCAATGGAAACAATCGATTCAAAGAATGCAGCAGTATACAAGGCAAATGCAGAAGCATATATTTCAAAGCTTAATGCACTTGACAAAGAATATGAAAAAGCTGTTTCAGAGAGTAATGTAAAGACACTTCTTTTCGGAGATCGTTTCCCTTTCAGATATCTCGTGGATGACTACGGACTTTCCTACTATGCGGCATTTGTCGGCTGTTCCACAGAGACTGAAGCAAGCTTCCAGACCGTTATTTTCCTTGCTGAGAAGATGGATGAACTTTCACTTAAGAATGTTATGACCATCGAAGGTACCAATCATAAAATTGCCGAAACAATCATCGATAATACCAAAGATAAGAATCAGAACATCCTTGTAATGGATTCAATGCAGTCCGTAACCTCAAAGGGTGTTGAAGAAGGCATTACATATCTTTCAATAATGGAAAGCAATCTCGAGGTTTTAAAAGAGGCTTTAAAATAGGAGAAATCATATATGAAAAAATGGACTCGTATATTTCTTATAATGATACTGACCGTAATGGCTATCGGATGTATTAAAGGCGGTACTGCACAGACTGAAAGTATTGATACAAACAGTGTACAGACTCCTGCAGAGATTATTTCAGATGAAAACGAAGAGGATTCAAAAGAAGAAACTTTGACAGATGCACCAAAAGACGTTGAAGAGCCGGCAAATACTGCAGATGAAAACACAGACAACGGAGAAGTTGAAACCTCTGAAGGCTCCGACGACATTGATGTTGATTTAACGGCTATTTCGGGCATCCTTGTGTATTCTGAAGTCTATAACATGATGTCAACTCCCGAGAATTATATGGGCAAGAAAATCAAAATGGAAGGTATATATACGATATATTTTAATGACTCATATTCTGTCAGATATGATGCCTGCATAGTACAGGATGCGACAGCATGCTGTGCTACGGGAATTGAGTTTGAACTGTCCGATGAATTAAAATTTCCTGACGATTATCCCGAAGAAGGCGATATCATTACGGTTGAAGGTATATTCGATACGTACGATGAAGGCAGTTACACATACTGTACATTAAGAAATGCGAGCCTTTTAAATGTAAAAAAATAATTATCTTTTATGAGGGTGGGAGATTTGTTCTCCCGCCCTTTTTTAATTTGAATATAATCTCCGGACATAGTAAAATAAAAGAGTTGAGGGAATTCTTATGAAATATTTTACAGCAGATTTACATTTTGGCGACAATGAAATAATTGAGCGTGAATGGCGCCCGTTTAAAGACATCAAAGAGTTTGAAGATGTCTTTGTTGAAAACGTAAACAAAATGGCGGGAGAGGCAGATGAACTCTATGTGCTCGGCGACTGGATTAATTACAATTCAGGCCACCATCCCGATCCTGATGAGGCATTTGCCATTGTCAGGAGGCTAAATCCGAAAGTCATCCTTATAATGGGCAACGGCGAAGAGAGAGTTTTAAGAGAAGTGTACGGAAACGATTTCGAGTACATGCGAAACAAACTTAAAAATCATGGCTTTTATGATGTTTTAAAAGATGCGGACGTGGAGATTGGCGGTATTAAGTTCCATCTTATTCACTGTCCCGTCGATCATAAAAAAGACTGTCTTAACCTTTTCGCGCATACACACAGAGGAACCGGTTTATGGAAGCCTTTCGGATTTAATGTCTGTGCGGATTTAAATTACTTCAGACCTTTCACGGAAGATAATATTTTGTCAATGGTTAAGACCAAAAATAATTACTGGGATAAGGACCCCGACACCAATTGCATGTAAGTGGTCAAACTTCATTAAATACGAGAAATATGGTATTATTATAAGTTGAGGATTTTAATAAAAGTTTCGGATATTAAGGGAGAAGAAGCTATGAAAACTCTGATAGTAATAGACATGCAGAACGATTTTATCGACGGAAGCCTCGGAAGCAAAGAGGCAGTTGAGATTGTTCCTGCGGTAAAAGAAAAAATAAGCGAATACAGAGCTAACGGCGATGAGGTTATTTTTACGAGAGATACCCATCACGAGAATTATCTTAATACCAACGAAGGACATTATCTTCCCGTGGTTCACTGTATCGAAAACACCGAAGGATGGGAGATAAGGGAAGGCCTTTATTTTGAGGGCGCAGAGATTATTAACAAGCCTTCATTCGGATATACAGGCTGGAAAGAGCGCACGTTCGAAGAAATCGAAATCATCGGACTCTGCACAGATATCTGCGTTGTCTCCAATGCACTTATTTTAAAAGCGCTTTTCCCGGAAATTAAAATATCTGTTGATCCGAAATGCTGTGCCGGAGTTACACCCGACAGCCATAATGCGGCACTTGAAACAATGAAGATGTGTCAGATAGAGATTATTTAAGAAAGGCAGATTTTTTATCTGAATTTTAAATATGGCTAATACTCCTAAAAGAAAAAAGAATAAAGTTTTAAAGATAGTAACCAAAAATCATATCTGGCTTACTATTGTTTTGTGTGTGATAATTGCTTTTTACACAGCTCTTTTTGTTAAACTTTTTTCCGATGTTTTTTCAGATTATATTCTGAACACGAAATTTATGGATGAATATGAAAAAGTGGAATACATGTCCAAATTATATGACCTGAACATTGATAATAATGGCGAAAATGTTTATTCCCTTTTAAACGAAGAAGGAAGAAATTACTTTATTTCAGATAATCTCGGAAATGTAATATATCACCATGGCGAAATTACCATGGGGGAAAACAGTGGATACATATCAATACCTGTTTCAACAAACGAGGAAAAGAAAATAAAAATATACTTTGATGAGGAAACGGATGGTTTATTTTATTCGGATGAAGAGGGGGATTTGAAACCGCGTCCGATTGGCTTGCTGTTGTTTGCCGTTGAATTTTATGAGAAAAGTGGTATTCAGGATAACCTGAAAAAAGCTTCTATTGATCTGCCCATGTGGATGACTTATGACGTCCAGGGAGGAAAGCAGACTTTTAACTGCCGGATTCTTTTCAAAATATCTCTGATGGATGGCGTTTTCCTGGTTTCATTTATAGTGATTAGCGTAGCATTGGTCGCATGTATCATTGTTCTTCTGCTTGTTAATATGCTTAATACACTTGTGAATCAGAAAAGACTATCCAAAGTTTTCTTTACGGATCCGATTACCAGAGGACATAACTGGATGTGGTTTTCTTTCCGCGGTGAACAGCTTTTAAAGAGAAAAGGAAGCGCCAAAGAATCATATGCCGTACTTGACCTGGTATTCGTCAAATTCAGAAATTACTGTGTCTGCCATTCTGTTATCGAAGGCGAGGAAATGCTTTACAGAGTGGACAAGATTATAAACCAAAGCTTAAACAAAAAAGAAATGGCGGCTCATTATGCATCCGCAAACTTTGCACTTCTTTTAAAATTCAAAGATCGTGAAGAATTAAGAGTACGAATCCAGCAGATAATTGACAAACTCGAAACAATAGACAAAGATCATAAATTCACCTTCCATGTCGGTGTTTATGTCGTTGAAAACAGAAAGAACGCAAAAGGCAAACCGGTAAGAAGAAAAAATATCGATATAGAGAGAGAATATAATAATGCCTGCACGGCCAGATCGACGCTTGAGGAATGCGATGATTCCGGTATTGCTTTCTTTGATGAAAATCTCGTTGAAGAACAAAAGTGGATTGACGCCGTAATGGAAAGACGCAGATCTGCCATAGAAAACGAAGAATATATAGTTTATTACCAGCCCAAGTATGACCCTAAAACCAATAAACTTAGGGGTGTAGAGGCGCTTATCAGATGGAATTCGCCCGATTTTGGCTTTAAAGGCCCGGGAAGTTTTATTCCTATTTTGGAAAAGAACGGTTTTATTCAGGATATCGATCATTATATGATTACGCATGTTGCAAGAGACCAGAAAGCATGGCTTGATGTTGGTTATGAGTGCGTTCCTGCATCCGTAAACGTTTCCAGAGCTCATTTCAGCGAAAATGACCTGGCTGAGCAGATAAGAGATGCTGTTGATGCAGAAGGCTGTCCTCGTAATCTCCTTGAGATTGAACTTACAGAAAGTGCTTTCTTTGATGATAAGAAGGCTATGATTGATACAATACTCAAACTCAAAGAATACGGCTTTATGGTTTCAATGGACGATTTCGGGTCCGGCTACTCATCGCTTAATTCACTTAAGGATATGCCTCTGGATATTCTTAAACTTGATGCTGAGTTCTTCAGAGGCGATATTAACGGCGGAAGAGGTGAGATTGTTATTACCGAAGCCATCGCCCTTGCAAAGAGTCTTAACATGCTCACGGTTGCTGAGGGTGTTGAATTCAAAGAGCAGGTTGAATTTCTTGCAAGCAAAGGCTGCGATATGATCCAGGGTTACTTCTTTGCAAAGCCTATGCCCAAAGAAGAATACGCTGACAAAATGAACAGAAAAGAAGGTTTTGAGGAAAAAGAAGAAACCACAATATCTGGTGAAGAACCTTCTGAAGAAAAAACCGTAGAATAAAAGACAATTGATTTTAAGGTGAGATTCCGGTCGGGCGAAGCGATTTTTTCCGGTGAAAAGGCGAAAATCACACTCCGAAAAGAAAACAATATCCGTTGACAGAATCTCCCTAAAAATTAAATTTAGATTTAACATCATTTTTCAAAAGACCGAAGATTTAATTTTTCGCCGGCGATTTGAAAATGATAAAAATATCGTATTTTCAGGCTCATAAAAGCAGTAATCTGCAAATCCGAGCCATACACAATATGTAGATTTGAGATTTTCTCATAAAAAAGGATTTTTGGAACAAATGAGTAAAGTTGTAGTCGGTATGTCAGGCGGTGTTGACAGCGCTGTATGTGCATACCTTTTAAAAGAAGAAGGATATGATGTTATTGGTCTCACTCTTCGAAGCTGGGAGTCTTCAAACGGCGAAGAGAGCAGATGCTGCGAGATTGATGATGCAAAAAGCATAGCAGACCATCTCGGATTTCCTTTTCATACTTTTAACTGCATATCGGAATTTGATGAGAAGGTTACAAAGCCTTTTATCTGTGATTATATAAACGGAATGACTCCGAATCCCTGTATCGAGTGCAACAGATACGTGAAATGGGAAAGAATGCTTTATTTTGCTAACATCCGTCAGGCTGATTTTGTGGCAACAGGCCATTATGCTTCGGTAGTTAAGCTTGATAACGGCCGATATACCGTGAAAAAAGCAGATTACGCACAGAAAGATCAGACTTACATGCTTTATAAACTCTCCCAGGAGCAGCTTTCGAGAACTTTAATGCCCCTTGGAAAGTATTCAAAGGATGAAGTAAGGGAAATTGCGAGAAAAGCAGGAATAATTGTGGCAGAAAAGCCCGATTCGCAGGAAATCTGCTTTGTTCCCGACGGAGATTACGCAGGTTACATAGAAAAGAATGCTTCGGATTTTACTTCTACAGAAGGAAACTTTGTTGATGAAGAGGGCAATATCCTAGGTAAACACAGAGGAATCATTCATTATACCATAGGACAGAGAAAAGGCCTTGGAATTGCATTCGGACATCCTATGTTCGTAAAAGAAATAAAACCTGAAACAAACGAAGTTGTTTTAAGCGAAGACGAAGCATTATATAATAATGAGATTTTCGTAAACGATCTTAACTTCCTTAGTATAGAAGATATAAAGACAGGCGAGGAAATTCCCGCAAAGGTAAAGATTCGTTACCGTCACGACGGAGAAAATGCAATCCTTACGCGTTTCAACGAGAATACACTTCGAATAGTGTTTGAAAAGCCTGTACGTGCGGCGACCGCAGGTCAGTCCGCTGTCTTTTATGATGAGAACGACTGCGTCATCGGCGGCGGTAAAATCATAAGAAAACCTTTATAAGAAATTGAATATGATATATTTAAAAATATCGGTTTCGCCGGGCGTCTCCGATATTTTTTTAAAAAATAAAAAAATTTTTGTAACATTTTGAAAACTTAAGTTGTTTATCATACAGAAAGCAGGTAGAAAGATTAACAGCGCTTCCACTAAAGAGATGGAAGAAATATATCTTAAATACTGTATACCGCTTAAAAAGTATGTCGTTTCGATTTGCCGCAATCAGGACCTGGCGGACGACATAGTATCCGAAACTTTTTACAGGGCGATAAAGAATTATGATTCTTTTACGGGTGGCAACCTCTTCGCCTGGCTGTGTACGATAGCTAAGAACATATATTTCAACCACTTAAAGAAAAAAGATAATACGAACGCATCGATAGACGATGAAAACTTCATGGAAGTGGCGGGAAACACTGATGTTGAGGCCGAAGTCATGAAGAGAGAGGAACAGAGGAAATTAGCAGAAAGCATTAATTCCCTGGCCGATATCGAAAAAGAAGTAGTCAAACTCAGGATCGATTCGGGACTCTCGTTTAAAGAAATCGGAGATGTGCTTCACAAAAGCGAAAACTGGGCAAGAGTAACCTTCTACCGCTCAAAAGAAAAACTGAAAGGAATGATGAATGATGAAGAATGAAAAATGTAGTCTCATAAAAGATTTGCTTCCATCATATATAGACGAACTTACCAGCGAAGAAACAAAAAAGGAAATAGAAAATCATTTAAAAGAATGTCCCGACTGTAAGAAGGCTTATGAATCAATGAAGGGCGATATTCCGGGCGAAAAGGAAATTGAAAGCACGGAAAAATACGATGAGGAACTTATTAAGAAAATAGGTCTTAACGTTAAAAGAAAAACCGACAGATCCAAAGTGGTTTCCATCGTTGTAATCGTAGCATTGGTACTGCTTTTCATCCTGCTTAATCTTCCCATCGTTCCGATCAGTCAGAAGAACGTTTACGCTAAAGTCACAGTTCCGTCACTTATGCTGGATTCGGCAGGCAGAAAATACAATAATGTTCCCGAAAATTCGGTTTTATTATATGAGGACGAAGATGATATTGATGAAGTGTATTTTCACAGGATTATTTTCAAAGATTCAGGCATGGAAAACGACGGAATTATATACTATGCAACAGACAATGTTGATTTATGGTATTTCTCTCTCGTGGAACTTGATTCGAAGAAACCTATCAGAACATACAAAACAAAGGTTCAGAATTATGAAGGCAAAGATGTACTCGTTGTATACGGTTTAAGAACATCCGTATTCGGAAGTCTCTTTGGAAGAAAAGATACAATATCCAAAGTAAACTTGGTTGATACAAACGGAATTGAAGGAGTTTATCTTAAAAAAGGAAAAAATCTTGAGAAAATAGATTTAAACTAGAAGAGCGGATCCGAAATTCATTTTCATTTTATAGAACCCCGGCGGGCACTGATACCGTCGGGGTTCTTATGATTTTAATTTACTTTTCAACAAGGTCGGATAATTTCTTATTGTAAAAGAAATTGTGCACTAGCTCTCCGTATTCCTTCCAGAGCGGAAGAGTAATACATCCTGAAGCTCTCGGACATTCCTCAGCCTTTTCAGCCAGACAGGCAACCGGAGCAAGTGAACCTTCGGTTAATTCAATAATCTCGCCGACAGGATATTCTTCGGGTTTTCTTTTTAATTTATATCCGCCGCCTTTTCCCGAAAGGCTTATTAAAAGATCGCCTTCTACTAAATCTTTTATGATAATTTCCAGATATTTTTTTGAAATATTCTGTCTCTCCGCAATGTCTTTAAGCGGAATAAACTTATCGGGATCCTGAGAAGCAAGATCAATCATTATTCGAAGTGCATATCTTCCTTTTGTAGAAATCATTTTTTTACCCACCTTATAAAAAAAGTGCCGGACACCCAAGGGATGCCCGGCAAAAATAAACATTTAATTAAGCCTTACCGTCTGAACCAAGAACGTTGATGATCTTGTGAGCAACCATGTCCTTAACAGCCTGACGAGCGGGCTTTAAGTACTGACGGGGATCGAAGTGATCGGGATGCTCTGCGAAGTACTTTCTGATGTTACCTGTCATAGCAAGACGGATATCGGAGTCGATATTGATCTTACATACAGCAAGTGAAGCTGCTTTACGAAGCTGCTCTTCGGGAATACCAACTGCATCGGGCATATTTCCGCCGTATGTGTTAACCATCTTAACGAATTCCTGAGGAACTGAAGATGAGCCGTGAAGAACGATAGGGAATCCGGGAAGTCTCTTGATGCACTCTTCGAGTACGTCGAAACGAAGGGGTGGCGGAACAAGGATGCCGTCAGCATTTCTTGTACACTGAGCTGCTGTGAACTTGTAAGCACCGTGTGATGTACCGATAGCAATTGCAAGAGAGTCACAACCTGTTCTGGAAACGAATTCTTCAACTTCTTCAGGTCTTGTGTAAGCTTCCTTACCTGATTCAACAACTACTTCGTCTTCGATACCTGCGAGAGTACCGAGTTCAGCTTCTACTACTACGCCGTGAGCGTGAGCATATTCAACTACCTGTTTTGTAAGTGCGATGTTGTCTTCGAAAGATTTGGAAGAAGCATCGATCATAACTGATGTAAATCCGCCATCGATACATGATTTACAAAGTTCGAATGTATCACCGTGATCAAGGTGAAGAGCGATGGGGATGTCGGGATTCTCGATAACTGCTGCTTCAACAAGCTTTACAAGATAAGTGTGGTTAGCATAAGCACGAGCGCCCTTGGAAACCTGAAGAATAACAGGGCTCTTTAATTCGCCTGCAGCTTCTGTAATTCCCTGAACGATTTCCATATTGTTTACGTTGAAAGCGCCGACTGCATAGCCGCCGTCATAGGCTTTCTTAAACATTTCTGTTGTGGTAACTAAAGCCATTTTAAAACCTCCTAAAAGATAGAAATTGTTGCGATCAAAAAAGAATTTGAAGCGCGTTCGTTCAGATTATAGCATAAAGAAATTGAATTTACAAAAGGAATTCACTAAAAAATAGGGATATTGTCTAAAATTTGTCATATTTTAAATGTGAACAATATGTGATAAAATTGCAAAATAGGTACAAGGGGGCATAATTTATTTTACTGGAGAGACAAATGAAACCTATTAAAGGAATAATTTCATGTGCGGTTTTATCGTTCGCAGTTCTTCTTACGGGGTGCGAAAAGACCGATATTCACAAAATCGAACCTGTTTCGAAGGAATTGTACCAGAAAACGATTCCGGAGACCTACGAGGTATACAGGGGAGATATGACGCCTACCATCAGGCTTAAACTTACCCAGAATTCACTTAGATATTATAACTATCAGGTCGATCTTGACGATCTTGAGTTTGACGAACTGAAAGTTGCGAACGGCGATTTTGTAAAAGCCGGTCAGGTTCTTTGCGTCTTCAAATCAGAAAAAATCGAGAAAAAAGTCGTAGATGCCAGAGAAACCCTCGAAACCGACAAGATGCTTCTTGAACATGTGCAAAAACTCAAAGCAATCTATTTTGACCCCGAAAAGACTGACCCCGATATTAAGGAACATGCTTCAAATATTGCACTCGGCAAGACTTATGACGATCAGATAGCATCCATTGAGGATGATATTAAATTAAAAGAAATCGAACTTATGGAGAGCCAGAGAGATCTGGATAAATGTATTGTCAAGGCAAGAGAAGACGGCGTTATCACATATGTCAGCGATACTATAGCAAACGGTGTGGTAATTAAAGGCAAGGATATTTTAACCGAAGCAAGCGGTGATGTAGGTTTCTATACAGAAGTTAAAAACACAGACTATGTCTTTGAAGAAGGTGCTGTTTACAAGGCTCAGTCTCCTACCATGGAATTTGATGTTGAAATAACCAGGATAGAGGAAAACAATACCGGAACACATACGCTTTATTTAAAACCTGTAAGTGATGATGTCGGATATGTTAGTACCGAAAAATTTGAGGTTGTTATTCCGTTAGAGACAATCAAAGACGTTGTTTATGTAGAAGAAAGATATGTTTACACAGCAGTAAACGAAAAGAGATTTGTTTATGTTGTGGATGAAAACGGATTTAAAAATCCCGTTTATGTAGAAGTTGATTCCGTGGTTGACGGAATGGCTATTATTAAGAGCGGGCTTAACGGCGGAGAAGAGGTGGCTGCAAAATGATAAAGATGCGAAGAATAAAAGCTGTGGCTCTTGCATTAAGTGCCTTAATAGTTCTCTGTTCATGTACATCCGGACAGGATGTTCCGGAACTTTTGGAGCCTGTCGGAGCAGAACCCACATTCAGACCTGTTGAAAAGGCAGATATGGGTGTTTCCAAACTGATTACCGGTACCGTAATGGGAATGGAGTACTGCCATTTTTATGAGAAAATGGTTGAAATAAAAGATATTACTGTATCCGTCGGTGACTATGTCAACGAGGGCGATGTTTTGGTGGAAGCAAATGTTGATTCCGTCAGGGATCAGATAACCGAGCTTAACTCAAGTCTTTCGGTGCTGACAGCCGAATATGAGGCAAGTAAGAAAAAATACGATATTGAACTTGCAAAACTCGAACTTCAGAAAGAGCAGGCAGAGTATAACAAAAACCTGGGCATCGTAAACGAGGAATTTGTAAAATCATTCGACAAGAGCCTCGAAGCTTTTGAAGAGAATTATGCATATTCCGATGAAATGTATGAGTTTAACAAAAGAAAAATAAATGAAAGCATTACCGAACTTAACAAAATTGTTAACGACGGCGTTCTAAGAGCAAAAAAGAGCGGATATGTTACGTATAAGAAAGATTTAAAGAATGGAAATACCGCCATTGCAAACGAAAATCTTATTACAATTACAGATCCCGAGGATCTGTTCTTTGCTTCACAGGGTGATACCAGATCTTACAATTATTCAAAATATGCCGTTAAATTTGCATTTATAGAAGGAAAGAAAGTTCCTATCAGCGAGTTTAACTATACAGACAGTGAAACGGTTTATGCCAAGGCACAGAACCTTTATCCCATTCAGCGTTTCAAACCCGAAGAGGAAGTTAACGTTAAACTTGGTGATTTTGTGCTTTTACAGTTTTATGAGAAAGACAAGAATGATGTGCTGGTAGTCGGAAAAGATTCCGTCAATACCGATGACACAGGCTCGTTTGTTTATGTTAAGGCAGACGACGGTTCGCTTGAGAAAAGATACTTTGAAGTCGGAACTTCTGATGAGCACAATTACGAAGTATTAAGCGGCCTTGAAGAAGGTGAGATGGTTCTTTATATTCAGGAAGCTCCTCTTCCTAAAAGAGAAGGCCAGTATGAAGTTAAATTAAGAACCTATGCGTATTCCGAAACTGCAAAAGGAATTAAGTATGTTGAAGAGTCAACACATTCATATTTTTCTTCTGATGAAGGTGAGGTTGACGAACTTTTCGTAAATGAGGGTGATGAAATTAAAAAGGGTGATCCTCTTTTAAGAATTATGATTGATTCGGCAAAAGGAACCTTAGTCGGAATTGAAAACAGAATTAAAAGTGAAAACAGAGATTACGACAATTATGTAAAAGACGCCGAAAAAGAGTTTGAAGAATTAAACAAAACCATCTATGACGGTGCCGGTAAAACAAAACAGCAGACCGACAGAATTGAGGAAATTAAGAAAGCTCTTGCCGATCCGAATACAAGCCAGACGGATATGGTCAAACTTGCTATGGAAAAAGCAGAACTGGAAGTAAGCGCTAACGGTATTGCTTATGATGTGAAATATGCCGAGATGGATTTGAAACTCCTTGAGATTAACAAGGAAACACGTAAAAAACAGCATGACAATACCATTGCTTCATTAAACAGACAGCTTGCAAATGCGAAGAAGAATAACGACGGTACGGGATATAAAACAATCTATGCCGAATATGACGGAAAAATCACTTCGATATCTGCTTACAAGGGCGACAAAGTCAATGTTGGCAAGAAAATGATTGAGACTGCTTCTTACTTTGACAATGTTGTTAAATTTGGTGGAACACACGATCCCGAAGCTGTCGGATACAAATACAAAATAAAGATTAAAGACGAAGAATTCGATGCGGAAGTTATAGCCGGCAACAACAATACATTTGCGCATGTATTTACGGAAAACGGCAAAGTATACTGCACGGCTCCTTCATATGACAACAATCCTTTCTATATGAGAGTCGAAGAAGGATTTTTCGCATACGAACCGCAGTTTATGGGCGCAGAAGTTTCCTATGACAAGCTGAGACTTGACAATATGTTCTATGTTCCCGGCGATTACGTTATGAAGGAAATTTCTTTCGACAAAAAAGAATACTATTATGTATGGATACTGGACGGAGACACGGTATTTAAAAGATATGTTCAGCCCGGAACGGATCAGAGGGTCGGAACTTCTGACAAACCGGTAATTGTTAACGGCCTGCATGTAGGAGACATTCTTGTTAAGTAACAGGAGAAGGATAAAATGATAAGATTTATCAAATACAAAATACTGAATAAAAAGTGGCTTAATTTCTGTTTGCTTACCGGAGTTATTCTTCTGTCGGCATTTTTAAGCGTATATCCTATGTTTAAGGAAGGAAGCCTTAACAGACTGCTTTCAAATCTCTTCACGGAATATTTTGAAAAGTATGGTACATTCCCTGCAGTAATGTCTACCAAAGGCTCGTTATACAGCGAAAACTATACAGATGTTGATACCACTTTAGGATTCTTAAACAGTCTTGAAACCAAATGGAATTATTATATTGATCTTCCCGTTGTTCAAAGGCAGCAGGTGCTTGAAATCCCCGCAGGTTATGCGGAAGAGAATCTGACAGGCAAATCCAGACAGCTGACTCTGGGCTATGTCGACAAACTTCGCGATCATGCGGAAATTCTGGCAGGCGTATGGCCTGAAGAAGCAGCCACTTCCGAAAACGAAATGGTTCAGGAAGCGTTAAAAGACGGCGCAATTCCCGTTGTTGTATCGCAAAAGACATACGATGCGGATGATTTAACCATCGGCCAGTACTGGACTGCAATAGTTAAAAAAGACGATCAGAAAATATATGTTAAGCTTGTCATCTGCGGTATCATCGAAGAAGTTGATGACGGTGATCCTTTCTGGGACAGAAGACTTAGAACGTTTGACAGGGTTCTTCTTGCTGACAAGGAAGATTTTTCGACCATTCTGGATATCTACGTGCAATCTCCGATTAACTATACCGAGAGAGTTATGTTTGATTACACATATATCAACTATAACAATGCCGAAGAATACTATTCATATTTAAGACAGTTCAGAGAAATCGATTCAAATCTTACCTCTAATTTTGAGAATACTCTGGCTTCCTATATTGAATCGAAGAAGACCATCAGTATCATTCTTTTAACCTTTGAAATTCCTATTATTGCTCTTTTACTTCTTTTCATTTATATGATTTCGAGCAGAATTCTTGAGATGGAAACCGGTGAAATTGCAATGCTCAAGAGCCGTGGCGTTTCAAGATTTAAGGTTATCAGACTTTACATGCTGCAGTCATTTGTTATATCGATAGTAGGATCTGTTATCGGTCTGCCGTTTGGTTATCTTTTCTGTAAACTCGGTGCGGGAACAGATGCGTTCCTTGTATTCACCCTAAAAGACACAACCATCTATCAGCCGACATACATGATGATTGCATTTTCGGGAATAGCTTTTGCATTATCCATGCTCTTTATGACCATTCCCGTAATTCCTCTTTCAAGATTTACGATTATTGAAAGAAGATCGGCTAAAAATTCGGGCAAGTCAAAAGCACTCTGGGAGAAATTCTTCCTGGATATACCTCTTTTGCTGCTTTCCGGATATCTTCTTTACAACTATATGAAACAGAGAGAATCAATTTCGCTTACCGTTATTGCGGGCGGCCAGATCGATCCGATTATATTCCTTGATTCTTCACTCTTTATTTTAGGATGCGGATTATTTGCTTTAAGAATAATTCATTTAATCATCAACCTTATCTACAAACTGGGAAGAAATAAATGGAAACCCGCTGAATACGTTGCATTCCTGCAGATTATCAGAAACACCAAGAAGCAGGGATTCATTTCGGTATTCCTTGTAATGACAATCGCGATGGGTATTTTTAACTCCAACCTGGCGCGAAGCGTAAATGAAAACATGGAAGACCGAATCAACTATAACACCGGCTGCGATTATAAGATTGAAGAAAGATGGAATCTTACAATTAAGAAAATTCCGATGACGACTGAAGCTTACTGGCGTTACAATGAGCCGGATTATCAGCGCTTTGAGGGATTAAAAGATCTTGGCGTTGAAAGCATGACCAAGGTTTTGCGTGACGAGGATACCATAGTTAACGTGGAAAGAAAGAAGGAAGTTGGATGCCTTCTTTTAGCTATCAATACCAAGGAATTCGGTGAGACAGCAGCATTACAGGACGGACTTAATGACAAGCACTGGTTTTATTATTTAAATGACCTTGGACAGAATCCAAAAGGAATCATTATTTCCAGAAACCTTGCCGAGAAATATGAATTAAACATAGGTGATAAACTCAATTATTCCAGAGTATCGCCCATTGATTCCAGCAAGGAATACGCAAGTACCCGTGGTGAAATCGTTGCCATTGTAGATTCGTTCCCGGGATATGAATCAACTGTTTACGAAGAACAGCCTGATGCTACATTTAAGAAGAGAGAGAATTATCTCATTGTGGCAAACTACAATACGGTAACCAGCACATTTAATTTAAGACCGTATCAGATATGGATGAAATTATCGGACAATGCAGATTATGAAGAGATAAGCAAGTATGTTGAAGAGGTCGGCAGACTTCCTAAAATTACCGCAAGAGAAGAGCTTATTCAGAATCAGAGAAACTCAACTCTCATCCAGATTACAAACGGTATGTTCTCGATAGGATTTGTTATTTCGCTTGTTGTCTGCGGTGTAGGTTTCTTAATCTACTGGATACTTACCATAAAAGAAAGAGAGCTTATTTACGGTATTTACCGTTCCATGGGTCTTACCATGGGAGAGATTTTCAGAATGCTTATCGTGGAGCAGATATTCTCTTCACTCTTTGCATGCGGAGCGGGCTTCGGTGTCGGAATGCTGACGACTTTACTGTTTACAAAGCTTATCTCTACGGTATACCTGCCGAGAGAACACAATATCCCTCTTACAATTATCTGTAAAGCCGAGGACGGCATGAAGATGGCTGTTATCGTAGGATTTGTACTTATCCTCTGCTTTATCGTAATCTACAGAATTATTAAGAACATGAACATTACCAAGGCTATTAAGCTTGGCGAAGACTAAATGACCAAATGGGGACGGTTCTATTTTGGCTTTTTTGACCACCTGGGGACAGTTCTCTAATAGAAAAATTAACGGTGATAAAAATGGACAGTATAATTAAAACTATCGATGTTCACAAAAGTTTCCCCTTGGGAAACCATGAAATCCTTGAAGTATTAAAAGGCGTTGATATTAATGTTCCGCCTGCGTGCCTTACAATTTTAAAAGGACGTTCAGGTTCGGGTAAAACAACTCTTTTAAATATTTTGAGTATGCTTGACGACCCCACGAGCGGACAGGTCATTATTGACGGAAGAGACGTGGGCGGCATGAGCACCAGGCAGAGAGAAACCATGAGAAGATACAACATCGGATTTGTATTCCAGTCAGTAGCCTTAGTACCGATAATGAGTGCATACGAGAATGTTGATTTTGCTCTTAAACTCGCTGATTACAAGGGCGACAGAGATGCCAGAATCAGAGAGGTTTTATCCATTGTCGGACTTGAAAAAAGAATGGCTCACATGCCTTCACAGATGTCCGGTGGTGAGCAGCAGAGAGTTGCCATCGCAAGAGCGGTAGCACACAAGCCCAAAATTATTTTTGCCGATGAGCCTACCGGAGCGCTTGATACAAACACAGGTCTTGGAATCATTAAGCTTTTCAAGGAACTTATTGCAAAGGAAGGAATCACCATAGTAATGACAACACATGACCCTAACCTTATGGTTTTCGGTGATGCAGTTTACGAGATGGAAGACGGAGAATTAAAGTATGTACCCGCAGAACAATGACGAAATGAACAACGAATATGTAAATAACGAGACTGAAGCAGCGGTTTATGCAGGTGAGGAAAACTACGACGCTGGTGAAGTAACCGAAGAAGCCGAAGCAGAAAAAGATAATATTCTTGTCTGCGACGGACTTGTTAAGATTTACAAGACTGACGATGTTGAAGTACTTGCTCTTCAGGGCCTTGAACTTGAAATCGAGAGAGGCGAACTTGTAGCAATTATCGGTAAATCGGGTTCCGGTAAATCCACGCTTCTTAACATGATCGGTGGTCTTGAAAAACCTACCGCAGGACGTCTTTATGTGGACGGTCATGACCTCTTTGCAATGTCAGAAAAAGGTCTGGTTGAATACAGAAGAAAGTCAGTAGGTTTTGTATGGCAGAACAGCGGTCAGAACCTCTTCCCTTACTTCACGGCTCTTCAGAACGTAGAGGCTCCACTCTACTTTGACCATATGAGTCAAAAGGCGAGAAGAGAAAAAGCAATGGGCCTTCTTAAGATGATTGGTATCGATCACAAAGCCAATTCATATCCTGCACAGATGTCCGGTGGTGAACAGCAGAGAGTTGCGATTGCGGTAGCTCTTGCTCATGACCCTAAGATTCTTTTGGCCGACGAGCCCACAGGTGCCGTTGACTCAAAGACATCCAACATGATTCAGGATATCTTCAGAAAAATCAATGAAGAAATCGGTATTACAATCATCATCGTTACCCACGACTTAAGCCTTGCCAACAAGGTTTCGCGTGTTATCATGATTTCCGATGGTAAGATAAGTACCGAAAAGATCATGAAAGAAAAATACCGTCAGCAGCTCGACAACATGACTACTGAAAGTCTTGCGGCTGTCGAATCACACGAAGAGTACTCAATCCTTGACAAAGCCCGCCGAGTTCAGTTGTCTCAGGATGCACTGGAAATGGCGGGTATCGACTCCAACAAAGTTCGTGTTGAAGTTAAGGACGGAAAGATTATTATTTCGAAATAAAACATATTTAAAAGCAATCAGATAAGTATTTCTTGTTTGGTTGCTTTTTGTTATCATTCTAATTAATGAGGGGTAAATTAGATGAGTGAATATGATAACGAAAAAACAGAAGAAATATTTGAAGTAGAGGAATCCGTAGATTTCGAGAAACTAAAGAAAGAGAATCACAAAAAATATCGTGAAGAATATGCTCTGCTGGATGCTCTGTGCACTCGTTGGTATTGGCCTTTTAATACGATTAATAAGGATGCACTTAAGAAGCTTCAGAGTTCGGAGTTATATTATGATGCTCTGCAAACAGGGTTCTTCATAGAAGCATATACAGAAAAAATAAAATATCTTGGCATGGACAAAGAAACGGTAGATTCAATCAAAAGAGATGTTGCTAAGGTTTGCGGAGGAGATGTATCCAAATATGATGATCTGTTATACTGGCTGGCAAAATATTACCGCAGAACATATCCTCGTCCTAAAGATATTTTGAAGATTCTTATTTATGCAATTGCGGCTTCGCTTATCTTTGGTGTTTTTCTTACGATAGGAGTATTAACACATAAGGCTGTTTTCTTCCTGATATGTCTGATAGTGTTGTGCGTTTCTGTTGTGGGATCAATCATCTTATTCAGACCATCAAAAATAGAAAAACCATTGTAATAAAAAAACGGCTTCGGCCGTTTTTTTATGTCTATATAATTACAAATGAAATCTCTTCTTAAACTCCGCCAACACCGTTCTTCCCTTAAACACTATCAAACCGAAGAACGCGAGCACATTTATCACAAGGCATATCGACCATGTAAGAGGGGGCTTGTTGTGATAGAAGATAAGAAGTGCTATCCATGGTACCACGCCCACCAGAATGTTTAAAAACATGTATATTAGCGAGTAGTCGGTAAAATGCTTGTCTATAAATGAAAGGATGAAATTAGCCACCAAATTGCCACTGCAGAGGATGGGTACGATGTATCCGGCGGTGATACCGAGATACGGCAAATCCCAGGCGAGTGTGATGAAGGCTTCGGAGAAGAAACTTAGCACAACTATCGCTATCATCGTAAAGAACATCGCTTTCAGGAGGTTGTAGTGTTTCCTGATGATAAATTCGATGATCCAGCCGATTACCAAAAGCCATGCGACAACCAGAGGGCTCCACGAAGGATGCTCCGTTTCTATGAAAAGGAAATCCAGCGCGAGATTAATGATCATCAAAGCGAAGAAGACAAACATGACTATCTTAAAAGCTTTGCGTCTTAACCTTGTTTTAATCTCGATTTTGGGAATGTAATCCCTTTCGCCTTCGCCTGTCAAAAGATTCTGGCAGAGGGGACATTTCTCGAGATTTCCACCGATATTTATTTTGCAGTGCGGACACATTTTCATTTTCCGCTACTCCTTTTTTATATCAATTATTGTTTGCGTTTAGTCTGTTACTTCGTTGGAATACAGAGTCATTTCAATACCTTCGTCGGAAAGACTCTTAATAAAATCCCTGATAACCTGAGTGCTCTTGTATGCGCTGCTGATGCCGAGCACGAAATCGTCTTTGTAGGTCGAGCAGACCACGAACATTGTACTCGTGGAGCAGTAGGCATTGTAGGAAAGAATATAATCCGAAAGTTCTTCGGGAACTTTTAAAATACCAAGGTTAGAAACCACGGCCGTAACCTTTTTGGCCTGACGGTGTGTACCGATTTTAACCACGGGGTTTTTGAGGAAAAGAGGAGCCAGTCTTATAAAAAGAATTTTCTCCAGCTTTTCGTAATCATACATTCGGGCTTCAACCATTTCGGGAGTCAGTTCGTTTTTAAGATCCGCGTTAAACTGTTCGGCCACACTTTCAAAGGTATCCGTGCTCTTAAAAAGATGGCTTACGTTTACCGAATTGAAGAAGTTTCTCGATGTATCCGAAGGATAGTAATTCCTCAGATTAACAGGCATACTGATGGTGACAGGCTGGATTCTGTTTAGAACCGGCATATCTTTGTAGATGCTCATCATAAGCTTCGTGGCAATGTAGGATGTCAGGGAAACATGATTTTCCTTGGCTTTTTTAATAACATCGCCCACGTTCATATGAACTTCCATGAAACGAAGCTGATTGTAAGGGAGTTTCTGACCTTTTATATGATAGGCATTTCTGAATTTTTTCTTTTTTACGTTCTTGTTTTTCTTCGCATAATAATGTCTGAAGCTGTCCTGCGAAAGAGCGGCTTCCGAAGCACCCGATGTCATGGGGATATCGGGAATTTCGTTCGGATGTTTTAACTTAAGATAGTGATAAACAATCAGATTTAAGAACTCAATCGCACCGTTTCCGTCTGCGATTGCATGGAAGAAATCAAGATTGATTCTGTTGTAATGATATGTTACATGGTAGTGAAGCTTGCCGAAGGTTTTCTGGTCGTAAAGCATGGGGCAGGGTCTCTCGTTTTCGATAGTTACGACAGGCTCGTCGTCCGTCGGCTCCATGTAATGCCAAAAAAGACCGCGAAGAATCGTCACCTGATACTGGGGGCGTTCCTTGGCGGCATTCTTTACTGCAGCGCCTAATATATCTTCTTCAATGTCTTCGTTTAAAGTACAGGTAATGCGAAAAGATCTGGTGTCGCGATCATTCGCAGCCGCCAGAAAGACTTTAGCCACATTATCCATTCTGTACCATGTTTCGTGAGCCATTTTGAGTGGACTCTCCTTTAAACCAAATTAGTATAATTCTTCAATAAACTTGCTGATTGATTCCATCGCACGAAGGGCCTTTTTAAAAGGCATCATCTGGAATACATGCCATGCGTCCTCGTACTCTTCGAGAGTAACGGTTACGGTGTCTTTTATGAGCTTTTCGTACAGATTGTATGCATCGGATTTTAAGATTTCGTTTGAGCCGACCTGGATTAAGAAAGGCGGGAAGCCTTCGAAATCCGCGAAGAGAGGGCTGTATTTGGGATCGGCATAGTTGAAGCCGTAATCCTCAATCTTAAAATCTTTTATGTTTTCGTTGAATTTATCGTTTAAACCTACGAAGGAAAAACGCGAAGTCTGGATGTATTCCTTGGTAAGTATCGGATCCTGAGCCTTGCATGTTTCATAGGATTCGCCGGACATGGTCATGTCGGTCCAGGGGCTCATTAAAACAATGCCTTTGGGAAGAAGTCTTCCCTGTGCCTTTAGCTTAAGTGCAAGCTCGAGTGCTAAGTTTCCGCCTGCCGAATCGCCGACGAGAACAACTTCTCTGGCACCGAAACCAAGCTGCATAAGATAATTCCATACAGTCAGCGCATCCTCAATGGCTGCGGGGTAAGGGTTTTCGGGAGCAAGACGGTATTCAAAAGACATTACTTCCATGCCTGTGTTTAAGGCAAGCTTTGCTGCAAGAACTCTTGCATACTTAAGGCTTCCGCATGTATAACCGCCGCCGTGACAGTACATAATGATACGTCTTTTTTCATGTTTGAACTCAGGTCTTACCCATTCGCAGGGAATGCCTTTAACCGTTAAATCATCGGTTTCAATGTTGTTTGAGAGAGTTGATAAAGTCGCAAACAAATCCTGACCGGCTCTCTGCTTCTTAATGTCGTCCAGTGAAATCGAATCACCTGAAGACGAAACCGCATGAATGGATTTTACCGCCTTCATCAAAGGCGACATCTGATTGTCTTCGGTATCCTGTTTTACAAATCTGATAAGTCTGCTCATTTATATCCCTCATAAAATACACAACACTTAATTATATCACTTTTATACTTATTTTGCCACATTTGTAAGCATAAGCTCTACGACACCGTCAAGCATTTCGATACCGTGTTCGAGAGTATCCACAGGGTCGTCGCTGGATTTTCCCCTGAGCCATTCGACCGTGGTTTCCGCAAACAGTTTCGAAAAGAAATATGCAAGTCTCTTTTTCTCTTTTTCGCTTACCTTTTTGCCGGTAGGCACAATCTTTGTTTCATATAGATTGTCAATATTCTGATAAGCCATTTTTGATACAACATCCACGATATAATCGCCGAAGGCGTCACGTCCCATCGAATTGAAAAGATTTCTGATGAAGATCTCGTTCTTTCTTGCGTATGCGCCGACGATTCGAAGATTGGATTTCCAGGAGCCGGGAGAAGAAAAGTCGAGGTTTACGAAGAGTTTCTCCGCCTTAACATAAATGATTTCTTCCTTAAGCGAATAAAGGTCCTGGTAATAGTAATAAAATGTGTTTCTGTTGATTTTACAGTTGTCGCAGACCTGCTTTATGGTGATTTTATCCATCGGAATACTTTGGGCAAGTTCGACAAAGCTGTCCATTATGGCTTTTTTCGTAAAATTTGACATTTTTTCTTCCTTTCTTTTAGGATAAAAAATCCGTCGCGCCGTTTATTTTAGGCAAATCGGGCGTTTTTTGGATAAATTTAAAAAAGTTAACATTAAGTTAATATTTCATTTAGGCATTCAGGGTACATTTGTCTGAATTTCATACATATAATACCAAATGTTTATTGAAAATGGAATCATTTTACGAAAAAATAATCACGATAATAGGGAGATAGTGTTATGAAGGTTTTACTCATAAACGGAAGCATGAGAGGAAATCAGAGTTCGTCCCTTAAGGTGGCCGAAGCTTTCGTTCGCGGAATAGTATCAGAAAACGGTGAAGAGAATACCGAAGTCGTTAAGATTAATTTACGCGAAAAAAATATCGAACATTGCTACGGATGCTTTTGCTGTTGGAAGTTAAATAAGGGCGAATGCATCATAAGAGACGATATGGACGAGATCAGAAAGCTCGTACTTGAGTCGGATGTGATTATTGAAAGTTTTCCTCTTTATTTTTTTGGGCTTCCTTCCAAGATGAAAGCCTTTATGGACAGAATGATTAATTTCGTGTCGGAATACAGAGCCGTCAACGGAGACGAGGCGACAGGAAGATTCTTACACGAAATGAGATATCCGGAATTAATGAATAAAAAGCTTGTTCTTGTTTCCGCATGCGGATACGAGGAAACCGTGGACTGTTATGATGCGGTTATCGACCAGTTCGATAAAATCTGCGGTCACGACAATTACACGAGAATATTCGTACCACAGGGCGGTATGCTCGCGGAGAAAACATTCGAGAACAAAATTGCAAGGTACATGATTAAATTTGAGGAAGCCGGAAAGGAATTCGTAAGGTGCAAAAAACTTTCGAAGGAGACGGAAGAGAAGTTGAGTGTTCCGATGTTAGGACACAATACGTTTGCACAGGCAATCAATCTTAACTGGGATGAGCCGGGTGTAGGACCTTACGGAAAGGTTGTTGAGTGATGTTAAAAAAATTAAACTGGGCATTCGAAGCGGTAATAATTTGGTTTCTTTATATAGGAACATGGCCCGTTCTTCGAATCCTTTATCCGAGAAGAATAATCTGGGAAGATAAAAAAGCATCAACTGCGGTAATGAAGAAACCCTGCGTAATATATTCAAACCACACGGGTTATTCAGACGGTGTATTCGCATTTGATATTTTGCGAAAGTTTTATCCGTACACATTCATCGGAAAAGACTGGTACGAAAAGAACAAACTCTTCCACAGACTTTTAATGCACAGAAGATATATACCTCTCGACAGAGAGCAGATGGATACATCGTGGTTAATGAAGGGAAAGAAAGTTATAGATGACGGATACAGCATTTTCTTCTTTCCCGAAGGACATACAAGCAAGGATGGTCTCTTACTTGAATTCCAGCCCGGATTTTTAATGCTTGCAAAGCAGAGCAATATTCCGCTTGTTCCTATCTGTCTTGACAGAAAGGTAGATTTCTTCAAGCCTGTCAGAGTAATCATCGGAAAGCCTATTTACATCGACTTTAAGAAAGAGCCCGGCAGACCTTCGGTAGTGCTTAAAAAATATGCAGAGGTTTGCAAGGATGCCATCATCGATTTAAAAGACAGATACGGCAATCCGAAGTTTGTAACCGACGATGTAATTAAGTACAGAGAGAAAAAAGCAGAAAAAGAAGCCTCAGAGACGGCTGTTTAAAAAGTTTATTAACCGACCGGAACGGCGGTTCATAAAATAAATATTTATTTACCCATAAAAAAGGAGAGTAAAAATGAACGAGAAAGAACTCGCAATTGCTGCAAGAATCAAAGAGATGTTGTCAGAGAATTTAAGAATTCCCGCAGAAGAACTTGATTATGAGATTCCTCTTTTCGGTGACGGAATCGGTCTTGATTCAGTTGATTCACTTGAAATCATCGCTTGCATCGACTCAGAATACGGTGTAGCTATGACAGGAGTTGCAAAAGAGAACTTCTACAACATTACAAGTCTTACTAAGTATGTAGTAGAAAACATGTAATTCGAAACATTTTTAATACTAGTTGCGCGAGGTGCGTGAGTACACGCACCTACGTGCATAATGCCTGACAAAATATTGTTTATAAGGAGAATTTCCAAATGAGTAAGAACATCAATGCCAGATGCGTTGTTACAGGCTTAGGAATGATCAATGCAATCGGTAAAAATGTTGAAGAATGCTGGGAGAATGCCCTTAAAGGCACACCCGGAATAGATAAAACAAGAAGTGTAAATTCAGACGACTGTTACGCACATCTCGGAGCTGAAGTAAAAGATTCCGATATCGAGATGAACGATAAGGTAGACAGAGTTTCAATGCTCTGCTTACAGGCTTCCAAGGAAGCGCTTAACGATGCAGGTATTACGGACGCGAATGTAGATGCAGCACGTTTCGGTGTTATCATGGGCAGCTGTGTCGGCGGTGTCGTAAGTATTGAAAACTACATCGAAAAAGGCGAAAAGACAGAAGATATTAATAAGATGACAATCGCATCCATTGCAAATCATGTTGCTAACATGGCAGGCGCAAAGGGTGTCGTTACAAATATAGGTAATGCGTGTGCAGCAAGTACAATGAGTGTTGCTTATGCATGCGAACTTATCAGAGCAGGTGTGGGCGATGTATTTATCGCAGGTGGTGCAGATGCTTTTGCAAGCGTTCCTTTTGCAGGATTTACCGCTCTTCACGCTCTTTCAGAAAATCCCTGCTCACCTTTCAACCATTCTAACGGTATCACATTAGGTGAAGGTGCAGGCGCAATCATCGTAGAGTCTTATGAGCATGCAATGAAGCGTGGCGCAAAGATTTACTGCGATGTTTTATCAGCAGGTATCAGCTCCGATGCTCATCACATCACAGCTCCCCGTCCCGACGGTATCGGCCAGATGTATGCAATCAGAAGAGCACTTGATAAATCAGGCGTAGACAAGAAAGACCTTGATTATATCAATGCACACGGAACAGGAACAGCCAAGAACGACGAAGCAGAGTTCCTTTCAATCCATACAATATTTGATGATGCAAACGATCACTTAAGCGTTTCATCCACAAAGGCAATGGTTGGTCACTGCCTCGGTGCAGCAGGCGCAATCGAAGCCGTATATGCAATCAGAGCATTAACGGATAACAAGGTTCCGCCCACAATCGGATATACAGAAGAAGATCTTGAAGCCTTAAAAGAAAAGGCAGGCAAGATTGATTTTATGCCCAACGAAATGAAGGCTAAAGAACTCAACTATGTAATGAGCAACTCCTTCGCATTCGGCGGAAGCAACGCAAGTATCATCTTTGCAAAGAACGAAGGCAAGATGTCTGAAACAGAAAACAATGAAGACATCTACATTACAGGTATGGGTATTGTTTCACCCATCGGTAACGGCATCGAAAACTATATCGAAAAAGTTAAAGGTGGCGAGACAATTACATCCAACAATCTTTCATCAGAACTTGGCAAAGAAGATTTTGACAAGTACGATATTAAGCTTGCTTTCTACAGAAAACTCGACAAGCTTTCAACCATGCAGGTTGTATCGGGTATTGAAGCAATCAACAATGCAGGCTTTACATTCAATGATGAAAACGCTGAAGACTTCGGTATGATCATCGGTACAGGCGACGGCCCTCTTACAACCGTTTACGAGTTCCAGGAACATATCTCAAAAGAAGGCACACAGAACGGTTCGGCATTCAACTTCCCGAACACCGTTTACAATGCAGCAGGCGGATATCTTTCAATCAAGACAGGCATGAGAGGTTACAATGTAACAATCACAAATGGCAGCCAGTCGGGTCTTTCATCCATCTGCTATGCAGCCAATGAAATAAGACAAAACAGAACAAAAGCAATGCTTGCTTCAGGTACTGACGAAAACAGCGCAGTAATGAACAAGCTTTATACACAGTTAGGCTTCATAAAAGATGCAAAGACAGACATTTACGCAAACGCTAATGCAATGAACCTCTCCGACGGTTCCGTTACAATCGCACTTGAGAGCGCATCACAGGCAGCTTCACATTCTGCTAAGAAGTACGCAAAGATTGCGGGTTACGCTCAGACACACGAAGGTGTTGAATACGGTACTGTTGCAGGTTCTGACGAAGGCCTTGCAAATGCAATTAAAGAAGCATGCGCAGATGCAGGCATCACAGTAGACAAGATTGATGCGGTATTCGGCTTCGGTAACGGTGTTAACGAAGTGGATACTCTTGAAAAGAATGTTTATTCAAATGTATTCGGCAAAGAAATCGCAGTCATCAACGTAAAAGATTATGTAGGTGAAGCAAGAGCGGCAGCAGCTACACTTTCTGCAGCACACGCAGCATTGACCCTGTCAGGCGAACTCGGCGATTCACAGGATGCTTACTTCATCGGTGGCGGTAATGTTCGTAAGGATAAAGTCGATACAAAGAACTTTGAATATGTAATTGCTACATCATACGGTGTAGGCGGATCCTACAGCGCAGTAGTACTTCAGAAATAAAGGGGAAAAATATGGATAACGAAAAGAAAATTGCTCTTGTAACCGGCGCAAGCCGCGGTATTGGAAGAGCATGTGCCATAGCACTCGGAAAGAAAGGCTATACGGTAATCATCAACTATAATTCAAACGAAGATGCAGCCAATGAAGTTAAGAGCATCATCGAAGGATTTGGTAGCGAAGCCGACACATATAAGGCGAACGTTGCAAACCTTGATGAAGTAAAGCCTATGTTTCGTGAGATTACAAAGAAGTACGGCAAAATTGACGTGCTTGTAAATAACGCAGGTATCGTAAAAGACGAATACGTTCTTATGATGACTCCCGATACGATTGATAAATGTCTCGACCTTAACATCAAGGGTTATATGTACTGCTCACAGCAGGCAGCTCTTAAGATGTTCTCAAAGAAGAAAGGCTGCATCATCAACGTATCTTCAGTAAGTTCCAAACTTGCTGTAGCAGGCCAGAGCGTATACTCGGCTACAAAGGGTGCAGTTAACTCAATGACAGCAACCATGGCAAAGGAACTCGCTCCTTACGGTATCAGAGTAAATGCGGTAGCTCCCGGATTTATCGGAACCGATATGGTTGAAAAACTTCCCGAAGAAAAGAAGACAGAATACCTTGATACAATTCCGATGAAGAGATTCGGAACACCCGAAGAAGTCGGCGAAGTTGTTGCAATGCTTGCAAGCGACGAAGCAGCATACATCACAGGTCAGGTGCTTGTAATCGACGGCGGATTAAGCCTGTAAAAAAGATTATTTCGGAGGTTTCTTTTATGATGAATATCAACGAAGTTCAGAAAAGAATTAAACAGCGTCCTCCTTTTCAGATGATTGAAAAGGTTATCGAAATAAGAGGCGGAGAATACGCAAAAGGAATCAAAAATGTTTCCATTAACGAGCCTTATTTTATGGGACATTTTCCCGATGCTCCGATAATGCCGGGCGTACTTATCGTTGAGGCATGTGCACAGCTTTGTTCTGTAACAATCGAGAGTGACGGAACAGACGACAGCAAGATTTATGTGCTTCTTAAATGCGACGAGTTTAAGTTCGTAAAACCTGTTCTTCCTGGAGATACACTTACGATAGAAGTAACAAAGGACGGCGGCGGAGCAGGACTTGTAAAATTTGACTGCAAGGCATTTGTCGACGGCGAGATAAGAGCTAAAGGGAAGCTCGCATTCTGTGCAGTTGATAAGGCTAATATATACGGATAAGTTAGGAATAAAGCTTAAATCAATTTACTAGTTTTTTATACGAGAGGAGATTAAAGATGAGCAAACGAGTATTTATGTTTCCCGGACAGGGATCGCAGTACATCGGAATGGGAAAGGAAATCTACGAGACTTTTCCCAAAGCAAAGGAAGTATTTGACAAAGCTTCCGCAATCACAGGGCTTGACGTAGCCGCAATGTGTTTTGAAGAAAACGAAAAAATCAATATTACTGAGTATACGCAGATTTGCATGCTGACAGTCGAAGCAGCACTTTTCGCAGTACTTGAAGAAAAGGGCATTACATACGATCTGACAGCAGGATTATCCTTAGGCGAATACGGTGCACTTATTGCATCGGGCGCAATGAGCATGGAAGATGCTTTTGCAATCGTTCGTAAAAGAGGTATCTACATGCAGAACGCTGTTCCCGAAGGTGGCGGAATGAGCGCTGTAATCGGACTTGATGCTTCCGTAATAGAAGATGCTTGTGCTGAGGTAATGGCAAATAAGGATATGTACGATAAGGGGGACAACTCTTTACCTTTTACAGTATCCGTAGCAAATTACAACAACCCCAAGCAATCCGTTATCACAGGAAGAAAGGATGCGGTTCAGGCAGCAGGAAAGATTCTTGAAGAAAAGGGTGCATTAAAAGTTGTTGAACTTAATGTATCAGGACCTTTCCATTCAGCTCTTTTAAAAGGTGCCGGTGAGCAGCTCGCAGAGGCCTTAAAAGATATTGAATTAAGTGATATCAAAGTTCCTTACATCGCAAACGTAACCGCAGAATATGTAACCGATAAAGGTGATATCAAAGAACTCTTAAAGAAGCAGGTATCCTCATCGGTTAAATGGCAGCAGTCACTCGAACTTATGATAAAAGACGGTGTGGACGAATTCATCGAAATCGGTCCCGGACACACACTTACAGGCTTCGTAAAGAAGATTGACCGCGGACTTAAGACAGTAAATATAGATACACTCGAAGAATTAAACAAGTTTATTGAAGCATAATTTTATATAATTCTACTTTTATTTTGACTGAAATTATGAGACTTGAAGATTAGAAAATTAAAGGGGATTATCATATGGGTTTATTTGATTTTAACAAAAAAGCAACCGTTAAAAAAACAGACATAGTAGTTTCTCCGGAATCTATTATATGTCCTGTTTGTAAAAAGGAAATATTCAAAGAAGAAGCCAAGCGCATGAAGTATGTCTGCCCGGAATGTAATTACTACTTCAGGGTTAGAGCCAACAACCGTATCCGTATGGTTGTTGATGACGGTTCATTCGAAGCATGGTTTGATGATATACGCACCGAAAATCCGCTCAATTTTCCTGATTACGAAGGAAAGATTGAAGACACCATGGAAAAGACCAAGCTTTCCGAAGGCGTAACAGTCGGAAGCGCGACTTTGCGCGGTGAAAAGATTGTTATCGGTGTAATTGACTCGAGATTCCTCATGGGAAGTATGGGTCATGTTGTAGGCGAGAGAATTACTCTTGCAGTTGAAAGAGCTACAAAGGAAAAACTTCCCGTAATTCTTTTCTGCTGTTCGGGTGGTGCGAGAATGCAGGAAGGTATCGTATCCTTAATGCAGATGGCCAAAACAAGTGCCGCACTTAAGAAACATTCGGATGCGGGTCTTTTATACATTTCCGTATTAACCGATCCGACAACAGGCGGTGTTACCGCATCGTTTGCAATGCTCGGAGATATTATCCTCGCAGAGCCTAAAGCCCTCATCGGATTTGCCGGCCCCAGAGTAATCGAGCAGACCATCGGCGAGAAACTTCCCGAAGGTTTCCAAAGATCGGAATTTCAGCTTGAGCACGGGTTTGTTGATGCGATAGTCGAGAGAGACAATTTAAGAAATGTGCTTGCCAATCTGGTTAAGATGCACATTCGCAAAGAAGGCTACGCAAACTTCGATCCGCAGTTTGACAATGTAAGATACGATGCAACCGAACTCATGAAAGAGAGAGCTGCGAAGAGCAAGCCCCTGGGCGTATGGGATAAGGTTTGTGCTGCAAGACAGCTTTTCAGACTTCAGTCCGAAGATTATATAAATACGATATTTGATGAGTTTATAGAACTTCATGGTGACAGATATTTCAGGGACGATCCTGCCATCATGGGAGGTATCGGATATCTTGACGGCCAGGCAGTAACCGTAATCGGTGTAAACAAGGGTAAGAGCCTTGAGGACTGCAAGAAACACAATTACGGCATGCCTTCACCCGAAGGATACAGAAAAGCTCTGCGTCTGATGAAGCAGGCAGAAAAATTCCACAGACCTGTTATTACTTTTGTAAATACATCCGGTGCATATCCCGGACTTAAAGCCGAAGAAAACGGACAGGGCGAAGCAATCGCAAGAAACCTGTTTGAGATGGCTGGTTTGAAGACTCCGATTTTAACCATTATGATCGGAGAAGGCGGAAGCGGCGGTGCACTTGCACTTGCGGTAGGCAACGAAGTGTGGATGGAAGAGAATGCAACTTATTCGATTCTTTCACCCGAAGGCTTTGCATCCATTCTCTGGAAGGATTCAAGCCGTTCCACAGAAGCTGCGGAAGTCATGAGAATCACAGCTCACGATATGAAGGAATTAAAAGTAATCGAGGACATTATTCCCGAATACGGAATGGCCGATGAAGATGCTCTCACATCGATTTCATCTTACATGAAAGGTCATATGAAAGAATTCCTTAAAAAGATGAATGAAAAGAGTATCGATCAAATCGTTGAGGAAAGATATACAAGATTCAGAAAATTCTGATATAATACAAAGTGTCTGATGTTTCGGACACTTTGTTTTTTATGTAAAAGAGGTGCGGATATGAAAAAAGGAATGATTTATGTACTTGCGGCTTTAAGTTCTTTTATGCTTGCAAGCTGTACTTTAACAGGTACAGATGAGGTTGTAACTCTTGAGCCTGCGACAACTGTAGCAGACCCCGTAAAACCTTCAAATGACGGGGATACAAATGTTTCAAAACCTGAAACGGATATTGATGTAACAAATCCCGGCGATGACAATACCGGAGAGCCGGATGTTAAAGAAAATAAAGTTTTACCCGTAAACTTTGTGATAGAAAGAGAAAATACAGAAAACGCAAGCTTTTATGAGCATTTAAAAGCTTTGGACGAAAAAGGAAATGTTATATGGCAGTTTGATACCGATGAAATAATGGTTGGTCAGTATGAAAGTACCGTTAATGTAGGTCTTAAGGATAACGGTTATTATTATATCGCTGATTATGTACTTTATCTGTTAGATCCTTATACAGGTGAAATAATTTGGCAAACAGATTGCGGAACAGGCGCATATGATTTCGACGAAGAAGGAAATTTCTATTCAACGGGAAATGAAGGTCCTTCTCTCAGAGTAATCGATCCTAACGGTAAAACGCTTCATCAATACGGTTTAAAAGATACCGACGGCGATTTAAGTTTGTTTTACTGGCCATATGACCTTGATTATGAGGACGGACTTGTTTATATCAAATGTGAGAGCATGCCCAAACTCCTTGTAGTTGATCCCGAAACAGGCGATGCATGGGCCGAAGTATTTGACGGCAATGCCGACTGGAGCGATTTATATAATATTGACTGGGAGATGACAGGCTGGGAATGCAGCGACGGCAGAAGCAATCAGACGGATGGCGGAACTTTTGAAATCGAATTCATCGAAGGAAATTATGCAAGTGTAAAATATACCGATTCCGACGGAAATGTTCAGGATTTCGATTATATGTCGATTATTTTCAGACCAATCGACCTTTATGACGGTGTAAGAGATGATTATTACGGAGTATGGACCGGCGAGTGTTCCGAATGGAACGACCCGAATAATTCCTTTGCATTCCAGATGACCGATCCCGATACTCTTGAGATGATCTGGTTTACTTATGACGATGAAGGAAATCCTTCGGACAGCTATACGATAGTTAAGTTTTTCAACGCAGAACTTTTGCAGTACTATCAGGATAAGTTGAATTCAAATAAATAATCGGAAGAATTCTGATGATTAATTATTTAGTTAATTTGATTTCATAAAATACAAAATAATAACAAAATAAAGACAAATGCTTGACTATAATTGAGGGGGTTAAATATACTCTAATTGTAATTAGGGGTTAAAAGTTATTGAATAATCGGCATCTTATCTTTTTAGGCATACAATGAAGCTTTGCGGAATTTATATTCCGTAAGGCTTTTTGTTGTTTTATAGGGCAAAAATTCAGTAACATTTTGTAGTATTGAGCAAAAGAGGTCTTCGAGAAGAAGAGATTAATTCGAATTGTATCAGTGTGTTTAAGCTTAATTGTATTTATTACTTCATTAAACTTGAGTTTTCTCGTAAAAGCTGAGGGAACGAATCCGTCTATGTATATTAATCCATCAAATACACAGGCGATTTATACCTACGATAGTTAATTAGTAGAAAAATGATTTTTACATTAATCTAAAAGTTACGCGAGAAATACAGAATTACCAAAGATAAGAACAAGGCAGCGTTTATTAGAGGGGATTATATGAGAAAAAAAGAGAGAAGAATCAATAAAAAAACAATTATAATTATATGTGTGTTAATTATTTTGATGCTGGTAGCTTTGGCTGTTGTTAATTATATTATCCTTCCGCCCAAGGCATCAGAAAATGCAATTAAGTATAAATATCACGGATATAATTTTATGCATTTAAAATCTATAACTGATGATGAGGATTCCGTTGTATTTGAATTTAGTTCCTTAAACAAGTATTTTAATAAGTATTATAACCAAAAATACTATATCAATAATCAAGGGAGTAAATTATCTATAAATAATAATAGAAAGCCATTTATTAGTATAAAATGGTTTGAGCAGGAAAACCCTAATTTCTACTCAGAATATAATCCAGATTACTATATTGTATCAACATTAACATCAAATTATTTGATAATAACCAATAAACCCCAAATTGAAGATGCTTTAAAATCTGTTTATAGGATGGATTATATTGAATCTGTTTATAAATCTGAATATCGAGATACAGAAATTCAATTATTGTTTTCAGAAGGGTATGAAAATGTCACAATTTCCTTTGATGTGGATTATTGGGATAATAAATATGGCGGAAGTGAATTATACAAAAAACAAATGTACAATGGTAAAAAATGGAATCCTCTCGTAAAAGCGAAATATAATTATGGCTTTACAATAACTAATAAAAACGAACAGTAAAGAATGAGTAAAAACAAAATAAAAAATATCCCCAAAATAATATCTATGATATTTATTTAATTCGTAGAGTGATATGTATAAACCGATGTAAAGATAATATCTTAGATTGGTTTTATTATTGTTAGAAACTCTTTATATACAATATGTCCCGAAAAAGTCATATTTTTTCCCATATTTAGTTAGAGTTTGTCCACTTGTTCATAATTTGTTCATATTTTGATAACAATTTGTTAACTTCATTAACATTGTTTGTTAAACTACATCTCATATAATTAATATCGTAGAAAGCAGATAATCATGCAGAGATTACACTAAATAATACTTATGTCACAGTTTTTCAGATCTAATGCCCGAATACGCAAGTGTTCGGGCATCCTCCTTTTTAAGAGCTCTTTTCAGGGTTCTTTTTATTTCACCATATGATATACTTAAGTTGGTGTTTATATGGGAGAAAATAATATGTTATTTGGTGGTTTGCTGAGTATTCTCTTTAAAATAGCTTTTATTGCACTTATAATCGTTTCAATTGTAGCAATAAAGAAAAATAAAGGAATGGATAAAATAGTCGTAGTTCCTTTGATTCTGGAAGCACTGTCAATTTTCGGATTAGCCTTCTGGGATGTGAATTCTAATATTCTTTCTCTGACAGGTCTGCAGGCATATGATATATTTGACTGGGTCCTGGGAGGAATTTTTGTGGCCGGACCTGTCTTTGCTATAGCAGGAATAATAATATCGGATATCAACCGTTCGAAAAATCTGAACGAAGATTACAGGGCTTTATGGTTAATCGGAATGATTGGCAATTTGGTGTCGCTTGCAATATCGATATTATTTTTTGTATTGGTGGCACTTGTCTGGTTTTATTTAGTTCCTTCTATCGAAGATTGGCTTAACAATTTTTTTAAATGAATTGAGTATATGGGCTGGGGATGCGAATTAAAGAGGTTTTTTTAAAATCATGGAAAAAGAAGAAACAGTGCATAAAAGAAAATTTAATTACGGTCCGCTGTTAATAATTCTGGCAGCGTGTTTCTGGGGAAGCATGGGTATTTTTGTCAGGAAGTTAAATACCTACGGCTTCACATCCATACAGATTGTAGCAATTCGAGTAACGCTGGCGGCTTTGGTTTTCAGTCTGATTTTGTTAATTAAGGATCGTAAAGGATTTAAGATTTCACCCAAGGATATTCCTTTGTTTTTGGGGCTTGGACTCGGAAGCATTCTTTTCTTCACAGTCTGCTATTTTGCGGCAATTACGATTATGCCGCTTTCCACAGCAGCGATTCTTTTATACACATCGCCGTTCTGGATAATGTTAATGTCGGTATTGTTTTTCCGAGAAAAGCTGAATGCCGTTAAGATAATTGCTCTGATTATGGCGTTTGGCGGATGCGTACTGGTTTCGGGAATTTCGGGTGAAGGGATTACTTTTGTCGGACTGTTGCTTGGACTCGGTTCAGGTATCGGATACGGACTATACAGTATCCTTGGAACTATAGCTCTTAAAAGATATTCACCCTACACGGTTACGACATATACATTTATTATTGCGGCAATCGGTTCTTGGTTTATATGCCGTCCGAAAGATATATTTACCAAATTTGCAGCGGCACCAAGCCTCGCGTGGCTGATATTTTTCTGTTTTTTAACTGCGCTTATAACGGCCGTAATTCCGTTCCTTTTTTACACCCTGGGACTTCATATGGTTGAGGCTTCCAAAGCTGGAATTCTGGCCACTGTGGAGCCTATGGTGGCAACGATTATCGGTATCGTATTCTTTTCAGAACTGCTTACGATTTTTTCAGGTCTCGGAATACTTTTGATACTGTTTGCGGTTATCATACTTAATCTTAAAAAGAAAGACACAAAATAATTTTATGAGGGTAGAAATGGATAATTACGTTGATGAAAGAGATTATGAACTGTTAAATAAAGACAAACACACTTTTTCGGTAATGGCAAGAATCATCGGACTTGACTGTAAGATTCGTCTGACAGACCATAAAGACATTATTTTGTGCTACACGGGAGAGCCTTTTCCTGCCTGGATCTGGACCGAAGATGATGCCTCCGAAGAAGTGATGGAGCGTGCTTACCAGACGGCAAAAGACTGTTTGCTTTTAGACGGTGAACACAATTTTGATATAAAATACTCTCTCGCGGATTATTTCATAAAAAGAGCCGCCAAGGACGGAATTTCGCTTTCGATTAAAACAAATATGTTTGCCTACGAATGCCCCATATCGATTCCTCCTAAAACAGAAACGGACGGAAAGATTCATAAATGTACATTAGAGGATTTAGATGTTCTCGTGGATTTTTATGATATGTTTCATAATGAGATAGGAATTGATAAAGAAGTCAGAGAACAGTACAGGATTAAAGCTGAAGACGCGGTCAAAAGCGGGTCTTTGTATCTCTGGGAAAATGCAGACGGCGAATATGTGTCAAGCTGTAGCTGGCATCCTGTGCAGGATATGGCTTCAATCGGACTGGTTTACACCAGGGAAAAACACAGAAGACATCACTATGCGGAACAACTGGTATTTCAGGTAACTGAGATTGCGAGAAGTGCGGGTTATATGCCCATTCTATATACCGATGCGGACTATGTTGCGTCAAACGCATGCTATGAAAAAATAGGGTTTGTTTTACGAGGAAAACTTTGCCTTATAGGTTAACGGGTATCGAATATGGAAAAAACTAAAGGAAAAAATAATAAAACAGCTGCCATTATTTTTCTGATTCTGATGATTGCAGCCTTAGTGGGAACCGTTTCAACACTTACAAGCGGTGTTGTTGTAACGGGACTTACTGTTTACGGGTTTAAGAGTGCAAAAAAGATGCTCAACTCCTTTAACCAGCCTGCAGTATCGGCCCCGCAGCCCGCAGGTGATAAAGTGGCATTTAAGAATGACAGACTTGATTTGGGATTAAGAAGCGACGGGTGTTATTATTCGATTATCCGAATGGTTGACGGTACGGGTTATCCTATGGATGACGGGGAATTTGTCGTTCTTAAAAAATCAGGCGCGAATCCTGTGGTTCAATATTATTCGTATAATGCGGAAGCCGGTCAAAGAAGTGCATATCTTATAAGTTACGGTTTATATACGGATGATTTTTCGGATATGATAGATATAGTTACGGTTGCGAATCATCCTGAGATTTTTCAGGACAAAACGAATTTGGAATTTAAAATCATTGATATGGATAATGATATCATAAAAACGCCGCTTGATTATCAAAAAGAGAGGGATGCAGCTCTTGGTGATGTGTTAGTCCGTATTCTGGGTTATATCATTTGCCTTATTGCCTGTATCCTGGGCGCAATCCTTGCAGGTATTCAGTTCTTAATTGCGATGCCTGGTTTTGTTGCATTTATTGTCTTTCTGATTTTGTTTCTTGTGTTTTTATCCAAAGCAAGAAAAGATAGTCTTCCCGAAAAAGTCTGGGATTAGGAAAGATATATTCTGGTCGGATATTTAAAGCGAAACGAAATCAGATACATTAAGAAAATGATTAGAGAATTCAATGAGTGATGAAATTAAACGGCCGCTCGTTCATTTTTCACCTGAAAAAGGATGGATGAACGATCCGAACGGACCGGTATTTTATAAAGACGAATATCATCTGTTTTTTCAGCATAATCCCGATAATGTATTTTGGGATAACATGCACTGGGGACACGCTGTATCCACAGATCTTATGCACTGGGAAGAGAAGCCGATTGCACTTTTCCCCGATGAGCAGGGAATGATTTTTTCGGGCTCCGCTTTCGTGGATAAAGACAATGTCACAGGCTTTGGGAAAGAGGATTCACCTGCACTTCTTTTGTTTTATACATCGCACGATCATAAAACTATGCGAGAGATGCAGTGCCTTGCATATACGACGGACGGAAAAGAGTTTTATAAGTATGATAAGAATCCTTTGATAGAAGGGAAAGAGCATACTCCCGCGAGGGATCCGCATGTTTTTGAAAATAAAATAATCGGCGGATATTCGCTCTGCTTTACTACAGAAGATGCGGTTGTTTTTTATCATTCAACGAATCTTTTAAACTGGGAGAAAACGGGAGAGTTCAGACTTCCCGAATATGCGCTTAAAGGCATGATTGAATGCCCGTGTATGCTTGAATTTGATAAGCACGTTCTTATGATGAGCATGGATGTTCCTAAGACAGAGTTTAATAAATTCCCGAAAGAGGCTAATGCACATTCGCGAACCATGCAGTATTTTGTCGGAGACTTTAACGGTCTTACTTTCACGGCGGATAAAGAACAAAACGAAGTTTTTCTTGTGGATTACGGTAATGACTTTTATGCGGGAACGGTCTTTTCAAATGTAAAAGAAAAAATTCTTATTGCGTGGATGGGTGATTTTTCCGACGAGGCAAAAGCCGTAAACACCGAAGCGGAAGGGTTTAAAGGTACGCTTAGTTATCCGAGAAAACTGGATTTGTGTAAGACCGACAAGGGTTACAGACTGCACCATGAGTTTTATCCCTGCCCTGAAGGCGAAGAGGGGATTGAATACGTAACAGGCGAAGAAGAAATTCTTATCGACAGAATTATCTTAGAGAGCATAAAAGAAAACGGATTTTTACCCACAACGAATTACAGGGTAAACTGATTTTATGGGGGAGCAAATATGAAATACGGAGAAAGCAGTTTTGATATTATTTATCTTATTTTTGCGATTACGGCAGGAATAATTATTCTTGCAAAACGAAAAGATTCAATCGGCAGACTGATGGGCAGCGCAGCGCTTATTTTAGGCATCGGTGATGCTTTTCATCTGGTACCGAGAGTCTTAAATTATTTCGTGGATGCTGATTTTAATTTCTGGCTCGGATTCGGCAAACTGGTTACATCAATTACTATGACGGTATTTTATATTCTTGTGTATCGTCTCTGGGTTAAAGTCTATGATGTAAAAGAATCAAAACCTTTTGCAATTTCTTTTTACATCTTTGTGGGTTTTAGAATTGCATTGTGTCTCTTCCCGCAAAACCGCTGGTTTGTAAACGATTCGCCTCTTTTATGGGGGATTCTGAGAAACATTCCGTTCGTTGTCGTGGGTGCAATGATTGTGGTTATTTATTTTATGAAAAGAAAAGAAGACAAGGCTCTTAAATTTGTCTGGCTATTGGTTCTTCTTTCGTTTGCATTCTACATTCCGGTAACGGTCGGAGCTTCTTTTGTTCCGATACTCGGAGCGCTGATGCTTCCGAAGACGGTTTGCTATATGCTTATGATGATTTGTTTCTTAAAGAAAGCGAAGGAGTAAAAAAATGGGTCATAAACCTGAGAACGTTGAACTTACAATTTTATGCCTGATACAGGACGGCAACAGGTTGCTGCTTCAAAACAGAATAAAAGAAGACTGGAAAGGATATACTTTTCCGGGAGGCCATGTGGAACCCGGCGAATCTTTTGTGGACGCTGTAGTCAGGGAAATGAAAGAGGAAACGGGCCTTGATATCATCAGACCTCAGCTGGTGGGAATCAAGCAGTTCCCGATTGAAAACGGCAGATACATTGTTCTTCTTTTTAAAGCGGTCGAATTCAGTGGGAACGTGATTTCTTCCGATGAAGGCGAGATGGAATGGATCGATATGGAAAAACTTTCCGAGGTCAATGTAGTTGAAGATTTTTATGACCTTATGAAAGTTTTAAACGATCCCGATCTGAATGAGTTTCAATATACCGTTGAGGGAGATGAATGGATCGTACACTTAAAATAAATAATTTACTCAATTGATATCAGAATAAATTTATTTTGATAAAACCGATTGAGATGCAGATTACAATATATACAAGGTGGTAATATGATTGAAACTGAAAGACTCCTGCTCAGGGAGTATACAATGGATGATTTTGATGCCCTTTATGAAATAATGTCGGACGCGGAGACCATGCAGCATTATCCGGCGCCCTTTGACGAGGCGAGGACCAGAGGCTGGATCGAATGGAACCTTAAGAATTACGAGCAGTACGGATTTGGGCTGTGGGCAGTTGTTCTAAAAGAAACAGGTGAGTTTATCGGAGATTGCGGCATTACCATTCAGAATATTGACAATGAGATGCTTCCCGAGATTGGCTACCATATCAATAAAAAGTACTGGAGACGCGGATTCGCCAAAGAAGCCGCTAAAGCTGTAAGAAACTGGGTTTTTAAAAACACTGATTACGACACGATCTACTCTTACATGAAGTATACCAACGTGGGTTCGTACTCAACGGCGATGGCGAACGGCATGAAGAAAGTGAAAGAGTATCCCGACCCGAAGAATACGATCTCGTATGCCTACGCAATAACGCGTGAGGAATGGGAAAAGCTGAAAGGAGAATCGTAAGATGAATATAGAGTGGTCTGAACTTAACAAATCAATGCAGGATAAGATAAAAAAACGAGACACTTATGACGAGGGCATCAATACCCTGATAAGCCTCAGAGACGAGCTGTGGAAGACGATTTACTCTTTTAAGGAGGATCTTAAAAGAGAAGATTTCAGCGCGATCCCTTTTATCAATGCGGATGGCTATCACAGCAAGAACATAGCGTATTCACTCTGGCACATC
>JAEEGH010003078.1_pt1 | contig 44320 bp, 35 predicted proteins | sample 9134181 | NCBI WGS metagenome assembly JAEEGH01 (sample SAMN16246544, study PRJNA631951) | gut metagenome | biome: gut microbiome; feature: rumen; material: DP-attached | host: Bos | place: Iran: Karaj | collected 2018-10
CTTAAATTTTCCAAAAATCCCCCTGCGTTATGTATTGCTTGTTACGCTGCGTAATGAGCTATATTCGGGGCATAACGATAAGGGAGGTAACGGAAAATGTTAACCATTACATCAAGCAACAGAGACAAACTCCATAAGATCAGAATGACGATGCTCATGACTGCGATACCTGTCGGAATACTCGAGATAACGGGTATAATCCTATTAGCAGTGATGAATATCTGGTGGCCGCTCGCACTGTATATCGTGCTGGCGATACCGTATGCGGTCTGGCTTTCCAAATATTATTTCGGTCATGTAGCTTATATGTGCCCTCACTGCAACAGGGTGTTCACCCCCAAGTTCAGCGAAGCTCTCTGGGCGGCACATACTCTGACAAAGCGTAAGCTCACCTGCCCGGATTGCGGAAAGAAGGAATGGTGCACTGAGGTGGCAAAGGAGGAGGCCTGATATGGTAGGTACAACAGCATATATCGCGTTCGGGCTGATGGTAGCAGCCGGACTCATACTCCCCGCAGCGCTCTGCATATGGTGGCTGAAGACACGCCATGAGAAGTTCACCAGCGTTCTTACCGGCGCTATGACCTTCCTGATCTTTGCCCTGGTCCTGGAATCGACCGTACACAGTATCGTTTTCATGGTGTTCCCCGGACTCAGGGATAACGTGGTCGCTTATATGCTCTACGGAGCACTGATGGCGGGAATATTCGAAGAGACGGGAAGATATCTGGCATATAAGCTTGTCCTTAAGAAGAGGACCAACCGCGAGACAGCCATCTCCTACGGCATAGGTCACGGCGGATTCGAAGTGATGTACATTCTCGCGGCAACCGGAATCAACAACTTTATCTATGCCGGCATTATCAATGCCGGACAGTTCCCGGCTCTCCTCGATCAGCTGAAGGCGGCCGGACAGGACACGTCATCGATCGAGAACCTTCCCGAACAGATGGCAGCTTTCGGCATTGCCGATGTAGGCCTGCCCGTTCTCGAGAGGGTTTTCGCCGTGATATTCCACATCGCACTGTCGATCCTTGTGTTCTATGCCGTAAAGAAGGGGAAGATCTGGATGTATTTCCTCGCGATCGCCCTGCACGCGCTTCTCGATGCCCCTGCGGCACTCTATCAGAAGGGCATCATAAGCATTCCTGTGGTCGAGGTTTATCTTGCCGTAGTGGGCATAGTGACATTTGTGATCATGTATGTATTCTTATATAAGAGAGATAAAGAGGTAGGAGAAGGTGTCCAAGTACACAACGGGTGAGATAGCCAAGCTTTGCGGCGTTACGGTCAGAACGGTCCAGTATTACGATACAAGAGGAATACTGGAACCGTCAGAACTGACCGACGGCGGAAGGAGACTCTATACTGACGACGACCTTCACAAGATGAAGATAATCTGCTTCCTGAGAGATCTGGGACTTCCGATCGATGCGATCTCCCAGATCCTCTCGGACGAAGACCCGTCAGCGGTGATATCGCTTCTCCTGTCACAGCAGGAAGAAGAACTTAAGAGTGACATCTCAGAGAAACAGGAGAAGCTTAATAAGCTTGGCGAACTTAAAAGTGCTCTGGCGCAGGTATCTGAGGTCTCGGTCGATTCGATCGGAGATGCGGCATATCTGATGTCAGGCAAAGACCGCCTGAAGAAGATCCGGATGAAGATCATATTGCTGGGGATCCCGAACACGCTTTTCCAGTGGACGGCGATCGCGCTCTGGATAACCATGGGCTGGTGGTGGCTCTTCGTGATCCAGATGGTGCTGGCTATCCCTCAGGCAATCCTGATCACGAGATACTACCACAAGAAAGTCTCGTATATCTGCCCTCATTGTCACAAGGTGTTCAATCCGACTTATAAGGAAATGCTCTTTTCCAAACACACTCCTACGACCAGGAAACTCACCTGTACCGAGTGCGGCGTGAACGGATTTTGTGTCGAGGTCGCTGATCCCGAAGACAAGAGATAACCCCTTTTTCCATACTGAACTCAGAGTAGACTGATGCCCGGAAGCCCCGCGAATACGGGACTCTACCAACAGTCGGTTGTTCGCATGAGGGTTTGATGGTAGGGTGAGACTAGCAAACTGTCAGAGGGGGATTCCTATGAACAAGCGTAAGATCATAACTTTATTGATCACCCTGACAATGGTCGTTGGCACCTGCTCGACGGCCGTCATGGCCGACTCTGAAGATGAGGGGAAGACCTGTACCACCGACAGCGGTATCACGGTCACGCTGCCGTCAGAATTCCATCCGCTTTGGACCGGTATGCCGGAGGACGATCCCTACTTGCAGGAATTGCAGGAATACGGCTACGAGATAAGCTATAACTATGATAACTATAACAACATGGGTATGTCTCTTCAGGCCGGTGACGGCAATGAAGAACCGGATTACTGTGAAGAGAACGAATGGTTCTATGTCACGGTTTTTGAGACAGATGCTCCTGCGGACCCGGCTTCTTCTGACATCAACGGATCTTTTACGGATAATATCAAGCAGATGTATTCCGAATGTTTCGGGACTACCGAGATGTATGGATATGGAACGACCGAGATCAACGGCATTCCTTTGTATGAGATCTTCTATGAGACCATAGGAACCGGAGCAAACCCTGATGCACCCGCACGCCTGAGGCTCTACCAATACTCTTTTGTATCGGATTCAACTCTGTATCAGATCAATATAACGCTAATAGGCTGGCCTTCCGATGGCGAAGTCGTCCCTTTCAGCGATAAGGCATGCGAGCATCTGGATTATTTGGCAAAGTATATCATCGGTTCTCTTAAACTGTCAGATGAACTGTCATCTCAAATGGTCACGATCGATGCCGAACCGTTCACGATGGAAACCGGTAACTATGGCGCAGCCATTGATGACCTCACATATTACACAAATGAAAACGGATTATCGCTCGCGGTGCCGTCCGAACTGGGGCCTGTATTGTGGACAGGCATGGATGAAGACGATCCGTCTTTGACCAGGATAGGCGCAACCAAGGAAGATGTCATGGATATGTATGAATATGCCGGTCTTATGTTCCAGGCAAACTCACACAACCCTACCGACCGCGAGTGCTATTTCGTCATGATGTTCGAGACCGAAGCGCCGACAAAGATGACGGATACGGCGCTTAATACAGGATTCGGCGACAAGATCCAAATGATGTTCCCAGACAGCTTCGAACAGACGGAACAGTTCGGATACGGGACTGTGGATGTAAACGGTATCCCTTTCTATAAGATATTCTTCCAGACCAGCGGGGATCTGACCATAAGAGTCTATCAGTACAACCTTATCACTGATGACGGCATGATGTATCAGATTGATATTATGCTCGGTTTTGATGATACGGAGCCTCTGTCTAACGATGACCCGGATTGTGAACATCTGGATTATCTTGCAGCCGGTATTATCAATTCCATAACGCTGTCAGACGAACTCTCAGCCAAAGTCGTGGATCCCGGCACCGATGCCTTCCAGATGGCTACCGGCGATTACGATGCCGCCGCAACGGTCGAAGACATGGATACCGATACCGCTTCTAATACTGTCAACGATGCTTCTGAGGCTTCTCCGGCATCAACAACTTCCGAGACAGGCCCTTCCGCGGCAAAGGCAGACCCGAACCCTTCTTTATACAAGACATTCACTTCTTTTGAGTTCCCTACTTATATAATCCTCATAGCTCTGGCCCTTCTTCTCCTGCTCGGTGCTAGAGTATCCAAGAGACACGAATGGCAGGAAGAACCTTTGGGCCTTGAAGCATCCAAGGCAATACAGGGATTTGCCGCAGTGGCGATCATCATCCACCACCTCGCGCAGGAACTGGTCGAAGATGCAGGATCCCTTGCGTTCTTCTCGGAACTCGGTGTCCTCTTCGTCGGTGTATTCTTCTTCTTCTCGGGCTACGGTCTGTACACCAGTCTCAAGACTAAGACGAATTACCTTAAGGGCTTCCTCAAGAAGCGCCTTGTCACAGTGCTCGTTCCTTTCTATACCTGCATACTTACATTCGTTGTCGCAGCCTGCATCTGCGGCAAGAAGTTCGAGCCGATGCAGCTCCTGTCCGTCCTGTCAGGATGGTCTCTCATCAATGCGCACATGTGGTACATTGTTGAGATCGTGGTGCTCTACATCGCATTCTTTATCCTGTACAGCATAATTGGTAACCGCACCGAAGCGACGGTCGAGATGGGTGTCTTTGTGGTTGCAATGATTGTCGGAAGCCTCCTCCTCGGTCACGGCGACGATTTCTCCTGCAGCTACTGGTTCCAGGGCGAGTGGTGGTATAACTCATCATTCCTCTTCGTTCTCGGCATCTTCGTATCGAGGCACGCAGAAGGTCTGCGCAGGATCGCCCGCAAGGCATATATCATCCTTGTTCCTGTTTTCGGGATCCTCACGGTGCTCCTGGGACTTCAGACAAAATATGCTCTTACGACATGGTCTTACTGGAGCGAGATCCCCGGCGTGGATCCCGCATACGGAGACAAGTTCCGTTGTCTGGCTGTCCAGCTTCCCTGGATAATCGTATTCGTATGTTTCCTCCTGCTCGTGATGATGAAGGTAAAGTTCGGCAATCCCGTCCTCAAGTTCCTCGGAACCATCTCGCTCGAACTCTATCTCATCCACAATCTGTTCCTTGCAGGCCTCAGGGACGGCACCATGATGAAGGTCACGAGCAGCAGCATGTACATCGTTCTCACCATCCTTCTCGCCGTTGCTCTCGCGACTGTCCTGAGCGGATTCGACAAGTATGTGATCTCACTTATCAATGGTAAGAAGAGATCTGACAGCGGCAGCGAAGAGCCTGCCTTGAAGTCCGGACGCACACAGATCCACTCGATCGATGTCATGAGGATCGTGATGGCATTCTCCGTCGTTACGATCCACTGGCCGTTCAACGGAAAAGCAGGTGACGTCTTCATCACGTACGGCAAGACCGCAGCTCCTTTCTTCCTCGTTATCGCAGGTTACTTCCTCTTCCGTGAGGACAACAAGGAGATGATGAAGAGGCTTCTTAAGCAGACAAAGAGGATGGCGATATTCTATGTTGCATCAAATGTGTTCTACGGTGCATTGTCTGCGCTGTATGAGATAGTGGTAAACGGGAGTATCAAGGGCATGGCGCAGTATTTTACAGCCAAGTCGATAACTGACTTCCTGCTCTACAATCTCTCGCCCTTTTCAGAGCATCTCTGGTTCCTCGGCTCGCTCTTGTACGCGCTCCTCATCATGCTGCTTCTGAACAAGCTCAAGATCCTGAAGTACGCGATGTTCGCTGCACCTGCCCTCGTCGCAGCATACGTCATACTGATGCACATGGGCGTGGGCCAGCCGTACCAGCTTCGCAACGCGATCCTCGTAGGTCTCGGCTACACCATGATGGGCATGCTCATCAGAAGATTCGAGAAGAAGATCTTGGATCACAAGTTCTCAGCTTTGGTCCTCTGGATACTGTTCGTGATCTGCTGCATCACCGCGATCTTCGAGCTTAACGGATACAAGCAGGGTATCGCCGTGCCTTTCGTAAGCTGCGAGATACTGCTGTATGTGATCGTCCTTCTGTGCCTCAAGTATCCTGACTTCGGCAAGGGCACATATGCAGAGTGGCTTGGACACGAGTGCTCGCTGACCGTCTACATCATGCACATCGCAGTAATGCTCCTGTTCCTGATGACAAACAACGAGAGCTTCTTCGGCAAGTACGGCGCAGTCGTGATCTTTGCTGTGACAACGGTGATCGCTGCCCTTTATAAAAACATCAAAAATGCTGTTAAAGCCACAAAAGATTGATCAGCCGCAATTGTGGAGGCAATAGGAATAGCGGGGGCTGTATAACGGGATATCTGTACAGCCCCCAACCCCCTTTCTTAAGGGTTTTGAATTTAAAATACAACTCGGTTATTATTACTTTACTGAGGTAATAGAATCTCAATGGACAAAGAGAAAACAGGACAGCTTATAACCGAGTTGCGCAAAGAGAAGGGGATGACCCAGAAGCAGCTTGCCGAAGCCTTGAACGTTACGGACAAGGCTGTGTCCAAATGGGAGCGCGGCCTCAGTTTTCCCGATATCTCAATGCTCGAACCCCTGTCGGAACTGCTGGACATCTCCATAATGGAGCTCCTCGCAGGCGAACGTCAGGACGAAGATGAACCCATGAGCCGTGAGGAAGCAGAGGACCTCATCAATGCTTCCGTCGAACTGGGTGACGAAGAGATAAGACACAAGAAAGAGAAGAGCAGATTCATAATCATCCTGCTCATAGTCATAACGATGCTGCTGATATCACTGACGCTGAATGTCATCAGCTTATTAGGATAAGGAAGGAGAAGACAGGTGGAGTTTACGGTTGCCTTTTATGTCTGTATAGCTCTTCTGGGCGCTGTCCTGCTGGCCGGCGTACGCAAGAGGCCTGCAAACGACATGGCTTTCTTTGACCGCGTATCGGTCAAGGAGATCCAGGGCGCCATAGCACTGTTCATCATATTCCATCAGATAGTCGTTGCTCTCGATGCTGCATACATCAACAGCAAAGACTTGTGGTTCTTCTACTATTACGGCATCCTGGCCGTTGCCTTCTTCTTCTTCAGTTCGGGATTCGGACTCATGAAGCGTTGGATGACCGACGACAACTACATCAAGGGATTCATGAAGCGGAGGATCTTCACTGTCCTTGTTCCGTTCTTCATCTGCAATTACATCTACCTGACCGACGCCCTGCTCAGCAACATCGCCTTCAAGAAGCACTTCGGATTCGGAGAAGTCATCTGCAGTTTCTTCGGCGTCTTCCTGGTCAACAACGAGATGTGGTTCGCGGTAGAGATCATGATACTGTATGTGGTATTCAGGATCGTTTTCGCGAAGATAAAAAAGCCCCTGCCCGGCATAATCATAATGACAGCCGTAGTGCTCGTTATGATGACGATCGGTCTGTTCTCAGGCCACTCCACCACAGGCGTAATGTCTTACTGGTTCAAGGGCGAGTGGTGGTACAACACGATCCTGATGTTCCCCGTCGGCATGCTCTACGCTTATAAGGAAGAACGCGTCAACAAGGTTTTCCGGAAGGCCTTTGTCTCGCTTATCGTCGCATCGTCCATCCTGTTCGTGCTGATGGATTACATCCACCGCATTCTGATAGAGAACTCTATCTATTGGACGGAGATATACGGCTCGCCTAACGACATTCTGGACAAGCTCACCGGACTTTGTCAGGAGACATTGTTCGAGCTGATCTTCCTGGTGCTTGTCGTCACCATAATGTCGCGCGTCAGGATAGGCAACCCCGTCATCAAGTTCCTGGGCAAGATCTCCCTTGAGACGATCATGCTCAACTACCTGCTGATAGATAAACTCTTCTTCCTCTATAATGATTACGGGATAAGCATATATCTGGCAGCCGTATTAGCAGGCACGATAATAAGCGCATCCCTGATCTATGTGGTCAAGAATATCGTTCTCGAGAGACGTTCGGGATTGTTCGACGGTAAGGTAACTTAAAGCGGGAGCTTTTCCTTACAGATCCTGTCTGAGCTGTGCCTTCTCCACTTCGAATTCCTTCTGTTCCTTCCAGGCCTTATGGAACTTGAAGGTATTGATCGCGGCAAAAACGCCTACGACCAGGATCCACCATCCGCCGAATCTTCCGGTATACATCGTAATGATCGCCATGTTGATAACACCGTATACGCACAGTATGACGGCAGCAACTCTGCTCTGGATCGTTTGTATGAGTATGGATAAGATGACGATAAGGATCGTATCTATGATGCCGGAAGGGTTATCCAGCAATAACAGATTGGCAACCAGGGATAAGGCTGCAACTATGTAGCCTAAGATCGCGCATGCGTTGATGCTCTTCCTGACACTGTCCATCTCAGAACTCTTATAGAACTCTCTTCTTGTCATGTGATCACCCTCCGATATAAAGTAATGCCATAATCATAACAATACATACTGATGATAACAATGACATTCGTTCCTGGCTGTGTTATTATGAGCCCGTGGCAGATCAATTAGTTATTCGCGTTCTGCTTACCGTGCGCCGTTAAGGCGGGGTCAATAATGATAAGAACCTCAGAATCTCATCATGAATGACAAGAAGCTGTGCGGGTACATCCCGCGCTGAAGTATTGCTGTTCGTGGAAGGAGGTTCTTTTTTATGCTTCACGACAACTATTTTGAATACTACGAGAACATCGCGCACTGGACTTTCGATGAATACGAGTGCCGCGAGGAGTGTCTGACCGACTGGGATCTGTACAAGATCTTAAGATCCCTTGCCGCGCCGGATTCGCACATCCTCGACCTGGGTACGGCCGGCGGCGAGAAGATCTTCTCTGAGTTCCCGGTCTGCGCCGAGATCCTGGGGACCGACTACTCTCCCCGCATGATCGGGACCGCCCGTGCAAATCTTGCAGCAAGCGGCAGGCAGGATGTCTCTTTCGAGGTGATGGACAACCTGAAGATGAATGTGGAAGATGAGCATTACGACATCGTCGTCGCACGCCACACCTGCACAGATCCTGCGCAGATCTTCCGCTGTCTCAAGCCAGGCGGATATCTTCTCATGAGAGGCGTGGACAAGTACGACTGCTGGGACCTGAAGCTGGCGGCCGGCTACGGACAGGGTTATAACGACCCGGTACCCGTCTCTGTCAGCGACTATGAGAATGTGCTGCGCGCCGGATTCACGGATGTTGAACTGGTCCCGATACACACACGCGAATACTACAGGGACGCTGAGACTCTCAAGGCATTCCTGCGCGTTGTTCCCATCCTGGATCACATGCCGGAAGCTTCTGTCCTTGACGGCTACATCTCGCGCAACACATATTCCGGAAGGGTACGTCTCATCAGAAGGTTCTACGGTATCACTGCCCGAAAACCTCTTCCCTGACATGACTTTCCTCTCCCGCATCAGAGATGTTATTATACAGACGGATAATATCACGGGATAAGAGGAGGCCAAACTTATGAAGAAGATCTTTGCAGTCATCCTGAGCATATCTTTGATAATGGGGCTTGCAGCATGCGCGGGTAAGGCTGAAGTCCCTTCCAAGAAGGATGTTCAGAAAGAAGTCGAGAAAGAATACGACATGGACTTCAAGCTGGATTCCAAAGACATTGCCGAGGACGGCTCTGAAGCCGAATGGGTGTTCATTTCTGAAGACGGCACGCTCGAGGTCACGGTTACCTGGAGTGCGGATGATCCGGATGAGTTTGATTTCGACGATAAGAAGCTTGATGTGACCGGACCCGAGCCCACTGAGACCGGACCGCTTCCCACGGATGTAGTGCAGTATGATGGTCCTATGGTCGGAGTATCCATGCCTACAAAGGATCTTCAGAGATGGAATCAGGACGGCGACTATATCGAGACAGAGCTCGAGAACCTGGGCTACGCAGTGGATCTGCAGTATGCCGCAAACGACATTTACACGCAGGTATCTCAGATCGAGAACATGGTCAATTCGGGTTGTGACGTTATCATTGTCGCTGCCATCGAGAGCTCTTCTGTCAGTGAAGCTCTTGATCTGGCCGAGCAGGCCGGCGTCACGGTTATCGCATACGACAGGCTCATCTATGAGTCTGATGCAGTCGATTACTATGTCACCTTCGACAACTACACGCTCGGTCTGATGCAGGGCGAGTATATCGCAGCAGCTCTCGGTCTTGAGAGCGGCGCAGGTCCCTTCAACATCGAGATAACAACAGGAGACGCGAGTGACAATAACGCTATGCTCTTCTATCAGGGTGCCATGGATGTTCTTAATCCTTACATCGAGAACGGACAGCTGGCAGTGCTTTCCGGACAGACTGCTTTTGAAGATGTGGCTACGACCTCATGGAAGACCGAGAGCGCCCAGTCCAGAGCAGAAAACATCATCTCTGCATATTATTCGAATGGCGAGCAGATCGATGCATGGCTCTGTTCCAACGACTCGACGGCGCTCGGCGTAGAGAATGCACTTGCAGCAAACTATACAGGCCCTTACCCGATCATCACCGGTCAGGACTGCGATATAGCAAACATTAAGAACATGCTGGACGGCAAGCAGGCAATGTCCATGTTCAAAGATACCCGTACCCTTGCTTATCAGGCAGTTGTTATGGCAGATGAGATCCTCAGCGGGCAGGTCGTTGAAGTAAACGATACGGTGACTTACGACAACGGCGAATTGGTCGTTCCGACATATCTTGTCGAACCGGTCATGGTCGACGTCAACAATTATTATGAGATCCTGATCGATTCCGGTTATTACACGGAATACGATCTGGGCTTATAAACACGGATAAGGGAGGAAAGGAAAATGAGAAAGGCATTGGCAATAATGCTCGGCGCTTCGATGGTGCTCGGGCTCGCTGCATGCATGAAGCCCGAACCGCCTTCGGAGAAAGATCTTCAGAAAAAGCTTGAAGACGAATTCGACGGCGAGTTCGAACTGGAGGAAGACGACATCGCCGACGATAAGTCTGAGGCGGAATACGTATTCATCTCCGATGACGGCACACGTCAGGTAACGGTCAACTGGAATGCGAAGGATCCGGACGATCTCGAATTCGAAGAGAAGTCTCTCATCGACGGAACATGGGTATGCGATTATGATCTCACTCAGGTTTTGGGAGAAAGCTTCGGCGAAGGGTTTGCTCTTGACGGTTCTGTCATAATGCATATCACTCTCATCATGGATGACGGAGAATATGAGCTCGGTATGGATGGAGAACAATTCGCATCCGACTTCACCGCTTTCATAGAGAACAATGTTGATGCCCTGTTGTATGAAGCGCTTGGCACGAGCGATCCGGCAGAGCTTGACGAATATGCCGCAATACTCGGTTATGACGGCTATCAGGATATGGCAGACGACCTGCTCGCTACCATGCTGGAAAGCGTCGCTGAAGAAGACTTCGATATCACCGACGGCGGCACATATGAGATCGACGGTTCTGCCATTATGTTCGAGAGCGACTACGGTGATGGTTTTGAAGCCGAGTTCGAGGACGGAAAGATCTCTTTCACTTATCCTGACGAAGATAACATCATGGGCGGGGAAGATTTCGTACTCGTTTTTGAGAAAGCAGATTGATAGAGCGTTAGCTTAAAAACGAAGGCCGGTCCAATGCGGATCGGCCTTTATCGTTAGTGCAGTTAAAGCATCAGTTAAAGTATGCGCAAAACTTTAACTAAAAGTTGTGTATCTGAAGTCTTTTCACAAGTATCAGTTAAAGTATTTGATTAAGTTTAACTGTTACTTTAACTATTGCTTACTACTGCAAAGAGAACACCCCCTCCCCTTACGATTTGCGCTAACTCATCACTATTCCCCGCCACGAAAAAACCTCTTGTCCACTAGTTCCGCAGGGGCGCAGCCCCGAGGACTTGTTCGTAGTGGCAAGAGGTTTTGGAGTGGCGCTCCAAGCAGGAATCGAACCCGCATCTACGGTACCGGAAACCGCTATTCTATCCATTAGACTATTGGAGCGTGCTGACAATTATTATGCCACAGTTTCTCCGGATTTGTTGTCGCTCAAGACCTTAAGGAGACCGACGATCTCGGTCACCGTCTTGGACTGGCTGACAGACGACGGCTTGAAGAGCATGAACGGGAAAGCGCCTGTCGCATTGATCTGACATCTCGCACCGTAATACTGATCTCCGAAGAGAGCTCCCATCGCCTGCATGTCGAGCTGGAGCATCGGATCGAGATAGAACCTGACTCCCGTATTGCCGATGACCGCTTTGGTGAAGCCGAGACGCTTGCCCTCTGCCCTTGTAAGGGATATTCCCGCCAGGATATATACTTCTGCAGGCGGCTTGCCGTATCTGTCGCAGATCTCATCTAAGAAGTCATCGTAATCCTTGAAGCTCCTGATGGAACCTATCCTTCTGTATGCCGTCATGCGGCCTGCTTCGTCTTCGATATAAGACGAAGGAATGTATGCGTCGTAATCGACTTCAACGATGAATGCGTTGTCTTCGGGCTCAGGCAGCGCTTCAAAGTTAGCATCGGGACCCTTGTCCTTCATGAGCTTGATCTCTTCATCCAGCATCCTGCAGTAGAGTTCGTAACCGATGACATCCATCTGGCCGTGCTGCTCGGCACCGAGGAGCGAACCTGCGCCTCTTACTTCGAGGTCTCTTATCGCTACCTTAACGCCGGAACCGAGCTCAGTGAACTCACGGATCGCTTCGAGCCTCTTGGATGCTTCTTCCTTGAGCGGAGCGGAAGCATCGTATGTGATGTATGCATATGCCTGTCTGTCCGATCTTCCGACGCGGCCCTTGAGCTGGTAGAGCTGCGCCAAGCCGAACCTGTCGGCGTCTTCAACGATCAATGTATTGACGTTCGGCATGTCCACGCCGTTCTCGATTATCGTCGTGCAGACGAGGATGTCATACTCGCCCTTGATGAAGTCTGCGATGATGTTCTCGAGCTCCCTCTCACCCATCTGACCGTGTGCGTAGATGACGCGCGCATCAGGCATGAGCTCGGCAAGGCGCTTGGCGACGAGATCGATGTTCGCGGTACGGTTGTAGAGGTAGAAGACCTGACCGCCGCGGGATATCTCGCGCATGCACGCCTGGACTATGATCTGCTCGTCGTAACCCATTACGTATGTCTGCACCTCTCGCCTGTTGAAAGGAGCTTCCACCAGCATCGACATGTCGCGGATGCCGGCAAGGGACATGTTGAGCGTTCTCGGGATCGGAGTCGCAGAGAGCGTCAGGACGTCGACGTTATTTCTCATCGACTTGATCTTCTCTTTGTGGTTGACGCCGAAGCGCTGCTCCTCGTCTACTACGAGAAGTCCCAGGTGCGGCGGACGGACATCGTTCGACAGAACGCGGTGCGTGCCGATGATGACGTCGGCTTTGCCTTTCGCGATATCCTGCAGATTCTGCTTGATCTTTGCCTGCGGTACGAACCTCGACAGCAGGACGGTATTTACGCTGATCGGAAGGTCCTTGCAGCGCTCCACGAAATTCTCATAATGCTGCTGTGCAAGGAGCGTCGTGGGAGCGAGCAGCATGACCTGCCTGCCGTTCATTACTGCCTTGAACATCGCCCTGAAAGCGACCTCTGTCTTGCCGAATCCGACGTCTCCGCAGAGGAGCCTATCCATCGGAAGCTCGGACTCCATGTCCGCCTTGATCTCCCTTATCGCGCGTGCCTGGTCCTCGGTCTCCACGAACGGGAAACGTTCTTCGAACTGTCTCTGGTTCTCGTCGTCGGGATCGCACGCAAAGCCCTTGCTGACAGACCTCGCGGCATAGAGCTTCAGAAGATCGTATGCGACCTTCTTGATCGACTCTCTCGCACGAGAGACCGACCTCTTCCATTCGTCGCCTCCGAGCTTGGTGAGCTTCGGCTCCCTGTCTCCCGGACCGACGTACTTCTGGAGCATGTCGATGTTCTCGGGAAGGATGTATAAGACCTGGTCTCTCGCATATACGATCTTGAGATAATCCTTGCGGATCTCTCCTACCTTCTTGTTGACCAGACCTTCGTAGCGGCCGATGCCGTATGTATCGTGAACGATGTAATCGCCGGGGTGGATGTCCGAGAAGAACGCGATCCTGTTGCCGCCCTTTTTCTTCGGTTTTACGATCCTGTCGGAACCGAACAGTTCCTGCTCGCCAAGGAGCGTTATGCCGAGCGCGGGATATGAGAAGCCTGCAGGCAGTGCGCAGTCCGTCACCTCCGCAAAACAGCCTGTCTCGGCAAGTCTCGCCTTAAGCGAATCCGTCCTCTTGCCGTATGAAGCCATGGGGAATACGGTCTTGCCGCCTTCCTTGGTAAGAAGGGCTGCAAGTTCGTCATTCCTTCCTGCATAGCTGTCTGAAGGAAGACCTGATATCGTGCAGTCGATGCCTCCGGGAAGACCGTTGCCTGCCGCCTTGAGGCAGCTCGTCGTAACGGCATTCTCTATTCCGTCCAGACGCTTCATCACGTTGGACAGGTTGTGCATGGCAGAAGGCGCACACGTAGGCGCCATGCCTATCATGAAGGACTCCTGGCAGCGCTGTGCATATTCTGCCGCATAGCCGTTCATCCTCGCGTCTATGTCTATCATCTCGTCTGCAAAGACGAGGGTGCCGTCTTCATCGAGATAATCAAGGATGTTCTCGGGATCCTTGAGTATTATGCCAAGCCATCTGGCGATGCCGGACGGCTCTATTCCGCCCATGATCTTCATGGCGTCAGCATCGGCGGTCCTCTTGAGGAGCTCTGCCGCCTTGCGCGCTTCCGACGTCTTGTTGCTCATGCGGGAGACGTCCGTCTCGGCGCGTTCTATCACCATGTCTGCGATCTTCTCTGCAGCTCCGCGGTCAGCGAAAGAGAATATCCCTGAAGGGATTATCCTCACCTGCTTAAGCTGTTCTATGGACCTCTGCGTCTCGCGGTCGAAGCTCTTGATCTGCTCGACCTCGTCGTCGAAGAGACTGATCCTGTATGGGTCTGTGCATCCCGGAACAAAGACGTCTACGATATCTCCTCTGCATGCATACTCACCCGGCTGCGATACCTGCGGCACGCGCTCATAGCCGTTGGTCCTTAAGTACTCCAGAAGGACGTCCTGCTCGAGGGGCTTGCCGTCTTTTACTTCGAGTATCCTCTTCCTGAACTTCTTCGCGGGTTCGAGCTTGTTGAGGAGCGCGCCCGACGCTATAACGACAGCGCCGTATTCTCCGATGATGATGTTGGACAGTGCGACGCATCTCGACAGTTCGAGATCCCTTGATGCCGCTTCTGCGGTAACCAGAGACAGTTCGGAAGGCATGAGAACTGACACGCCGCCTTCGGTAAAGGCATCGAGACCTTTGGCGATCTCTCTGGCTCGTGCGGCGTCCGGTACGATGACGACAGGCTTTCTGCCGGACAGCCTGGCAAGAGCGGCCATGACATAAGCCTTCTGCTCTCTTGCAAATCCTGAGATGTTAAGGTGTTTTCCCTGTTTACCGGCGAGAGTGAAGCTGTCTGTCAGTCCTGTGTCCCTTGTTATGAGGTCAAGGATCTCTTCAACTCGTCTTTCCATCTTCCACCAGTTTCTCTATAGCTTCACACGCTTTGACGAAAGCATCGTTCATCATGACACGCTCGTCCTTGGGGACATCAGTCAGCACGTAATTGATCAGTTCAAAATGCTCCGGAACGGGACCCGTACCAATCCTTACGCGGGGGAACAGCTCGGTACCGAGCTGCTGTATGCATGACCGCATTCCGTTGTGCGTTCCCGCAGATCCCTTCTCCCTGACGCGGATCGAACCCTTGGCGATGTCTATGTCATCGTAGACGACGATGATGTGGTCCGTGGGGATCTTGAAGAAATTCGCGGCGGGCACGATGCACTCGCCCGAGTTGTTCATGAATGTGGTCGGCTTGATGATGATGGCATCTTCGCCCTTGATCTTGCCCTTCCCGTACATGCCGTTGAACTTGTCTTTGTCCAGGAAAAAGCCGTTACGCTCGGCCAGCAAGTCAACCGCGAGATAACCCATGTTATGCCAGGTATACATGTATTTCTTCCCGGGATTGCCGAGACCTGCGATAAGCCACATAAAGCCTGATCAGACCTCCGAACGCCTGTCGTCCAGGCGGATGTAGTTCTCGCCTCTGAGGCGGCTCTTCTCCGATACCCAGTTGTCCTTGTTGACCTGCTGGGATCTTCCGATGCCGAGCGAGAGCGCGGGAACGTCTGATGTGATCGTGGAACCTGCAGCGATATAGGAATCCTTGCCGAGAACGACAGAGGATACGATGTTCGAATTGCCTCCGATGAAGACGTTGTCTTCGATCGTACAGCCGGCCTTGTCCTGACCGTCGAAGTTACATGTAACGGTGCCGCATCCGAAGTTGACGTTCTTGCCGACCTTGGAGTCGCCGATGTATGTGAGGTGGCGGGCTCTGGTGTATTCACCGATATCCGATCCCTTGACCTCGACGTACGCGCCGATGGTAACGTGATCGTCTATCTTGCAGTTAGGTCTGATGTGTGAGAAAGGTCCGATACGGCAGTCCTTGCCGATCGTGGACTGTGCGACGATGGAGCAGTCGATGACGGTCTCGTCGTCGACCTCGGAACAGTCGATACGCGTATTCTCACCGATGATGCAGTCGTGTCCGATGACCGTGTTGCCCATGAGAGTCGTGCCCGGGAGGATTATCGTATCGTTGCCGATCTCGACCGCATAGTGGATCCACGTTGTAGCGGGGTCTACGATCTGAACGCCGTTCCTCATGTGCTTCTCGAGGATACGTCTGTTCATGATGGCCTGTACCTCTGACAGCTGTACACAGTCATTGACTCCTCTCGTATCGTCAAAATCGCAGATCACTGCGCCGACCTTGTATCCGTCTCCGATGAGGATCGAGATCGTATCGGTAAGATAGTATTCGCCCTGTGCGTTGTTCGCGCCGATCCTGCCCAGTGCAGACAGAAGGAGCGGTGTCCTGAAGACATACATCGAGGAGTTGATCTCCTTGATCTTAAGCTGCTCAGGCGTGCAGTCGCGGTGCTCTACGATGCCCGTGACATTGCCGTCAGCTCCTCTTACGATCCTGCCGTATCCGGTCGGGTCGTCTGCTTCCGCCGTGATGATGATGGCGGCACAGTCGTCTCCTGCCTCCTCGAAAGCCTTCAGCGCCTTGCCTATGGTCTCCGCAGATACCATCGGGCAGTCGCCGGGAAGGACTATCGTAAGACCGTCTCTTCCTTCAAGGAAGGGTGCAGCCTGAGCTACCGCATCACCGGTACCGCGCTGATGTTCCTGAAGGACATAAGCGACGTTCTCGCCCAATACCGTCCTGATCTGATCCTGCTGTTCACCGACTATATATACCTGCTCCATGCATCCTGCATCGAAGAGAGCATCCGCCACCCACTGGATGATCGGCTTACCCGATACCTGATGCACGACCTTGGAGTGCTTTGACTTCATGCGCGTGCTCTTACCTGCCGCCATAACTACTGCACAAATATCCATGTATTATCCTCTTTGTTTGGAATTGCATTATAATGCGAGTTTATTATAGCAAACTTTCAGGCGGAAAATAGGGTATAATGAGGGCACTATTGAGGATAACTAAGGAGAATTTGACATGATCGCGATCTTACTCGCAGCAGGATATGCAACCAGACTTTACCCCCTTACGAAGGATAAGCCAAAGTCGCTTCTTCCGCTCGGCAGCAAGCTCATCATCGATTACATCATGGATGAGATCGACAAGCTCCCGGATCTTAACCGCGTCATCCTTGTAACCAACTCACGCTTCGCAGGCCAGTTCGAAGACTGGGCTTCTTCCTGCGACAGATCGGGCAAAGCTCCGATCTCCGTCTTAGACGACGGCACCACAAATAACGATAACCGCTTGGGCGCCATCGGCGACATCATCTTCACCATCAAGAAGGAGAACATCGACGAAGACCTCGCCATATTTGCAGGCGACAATATCTTCACTTATTCACTCACCGACATGTATGCGTTCTTCAAGGAGAAGAATGCGCCCACGCTCATCGCCATCAATGTTCCCGACGTAGAGCAGAGAAGGAAGCTCGCGATCGCAGAGATCGCAGAAGACGGCCAGGTCCTGGATATGGTGGAGAAGCCTTCCGAGCCCAAGACAGAGTGGGGCATCTATGCGGCGTATTTCTATGGCAGGGAGATTATCCCCCTTTTCGACAGGTATATAGCAGAGGGCAATCCTCCGGATGCTCCCGGCAACTTCCCTTCGTGGCTATACAAGATAATGCCCGTCTATGCCTATAAGGGCGAGGGTGAGTGCATCGATATCGGCACGCCCGAGAACTATGCGCAGACCTGCGAAGAATATAAGGACAGATAACAGGTTTACTTTTTCGGAAGCGATAGTATAATCAGTGTGATCCAAGGCGGAGTGTGATTCTCCGACCGGCGGTAACCGAATGGAATTACGGAAGCCCGCAAGCCATGTAAATTCTTACAAGCATGGCAGACGCAGTGAGATTCTGCGGCCGACGGTAAAGTCCGGATGAAAGGAAGTGAATATCATGTCTGATTCCAAAAAATCTGTCGGCGGCAACCGTCGCCCTCTCATCGTACGCATCACAACTACGGCTATCTTTACGGCGCTTGCCGTTGCCCTCATGTTCCTTGAGGTTCCGCTCCCGCTGATGCCCCCGTTCTTGAAGTTCGATTTCTCCGAGATCCCCGTTCTTGTCGGCACCTTTGCATTAGGTCCCGTATACGGCATCATCATCGAACTGCTGAAGAACCTTATCCATCTTCCCTGGACAGGCACCATGGCGATCGGCGAGATGAGCAACTTCATCACGGGTTCGATCTTCGTCGGCACAGCAGGATTCATCTACAGGAAGAACCGCACAAGGAAGGGCGCGATCGTCTCGATGGCAATAGCAACTCTCGCACTTGCAGTCATCGCAGTGCCCGTGAATGCTTTCATCAACCTGCCCCTCTACGCATCCGTACTGGGAATGAGCATGGAATCCATCCTCGGCTGGACACAGACGGTCAATCCCGCCATCGACTCGGAGCTCAAGCTCCTCTTACTGGGATTCGTTCCGTTCAATCTGTTCAAGGGAATAGTCGTATCCGCGATAACATTCTGCGTCTACAAGCCCATCTCGAAGCTCATCAACAGCACTTACGAGAAGACCAGGGACTGATCACCTTCTGCAATAGTTATCAGCAATGAGCTGCAGTGACTTTACGCCCACCGGCCACTCCGGACGGGCGATGCAGAACACGTGTCCGCAGTCCATCTCCACACCGTCAACGGTGGTGCTCTGCGCATCGAAGAAAGGAACTTCCGCCCCTGCCTCTTCAAGCGCCTGCTTGAGTTCCAGGGTGTCCTTCCTGCAGTAAGGAAGGTCGTGGTCGCATGTTATCAGACAGACCTTGAGACCGGGATCTCTCACGCCTATGGAGACGAGGTCGAAAACAAAACCCGGAAGGCGCTTTGCATCCGTCTTGGAAGGCATCTCCTTCTCGAAATAAATCCCCGGCCACTTCTTCCTGTCGTTCCTGAAAGCACCGCAGATCAGAGCCGCAGACTCCACCGAGCCCTTGAGCTTCTCGAATACCCAGACCTCATGCGCGACGTGCCTGTTACGTGCTGCCAGCGCCGTAAGATATGCAAGGTAAGCACCGGCGGAATCGCCGACGGTATGGAACCTGCTGAATCCGTATTCCTTTGCCGCGTGGTTCATGGCGCGGAAGATCTCGTTGATGATCTGCGACAGATCCGCATCGGGCATCAGTGTGTAATCAAGATTAATTACGGGGATCTGCGCGGTGCGCGCGAGATGCATTCCGAAGTTCTTGTCGTTCCTTTTGGTGCCGTAGACAAAAGCTCCGCCGTGTATCAGGACAAAGCAGTCCTTAGCGCCGGATACGTCAAAGGGCTTATAGAGATCGTATGTGAGTTTGTTCGGTTTATCGGTGTAAACGATGTCGGATTCAACCGTTACATCGCCCGGGAACACCTCTGCGGCAAGCCTCGGCGTATCGGACTCGATGCAGTTCCTGATGAACACCTGAGCCTGTTTGTTCGCAAGTTTTCTGGCGATGGACAACATACGATTCCCTACCTTGCCGCTTGGTTTATTATGTAAATTATAATTGCTATTTGGGCATGTCGCAAGAATGATATACTTACATCTATAGTTTCCAAAACGGAGGATCAGGATATGTCTTGCGACAGTCAGGTAGTAGAGCGCCTCTCAGGTCTCGTCTCATCTTTTATCTGCCATTCGGCAGGTCATCTTCCGGATGATGTTAAGACAAGGCTCGCGCAGATGAAGGAAGTGGAGACGGAAGGCTTTGCTCCGAGCATCTACGATGTAATGCAGAAGAACATGGAGATGGCTGACAAGCTCGGCCGTCCGTCGTGTCAGGACACCGGTCTGCCGCAGTTCTTTGCGAAGGTCGGAACCGGCTTCCCTTACCTCGAAGAGATCGAACCCGCGCTCGTTGAAGCAGTGAAGAAGGCAACGGTCGAAGCACCTCTGAGGCACAATGCGGTAGAGGTTTTCGACGAGGTGAATACGGGCAACAACGTAGCCCACAGGATACCGTGGATCGACTGGGAACTCGTGCCCGGATCAGACAAACTCGAACTGTATTTCTATATGGCAGGCGGCGGATGTTCGCTGCCCGGATTTGCCAAGGTGCTCATGCCCCTCGAAGGATATGACGGCATCGCGAAGGCTGTTTTCGATCAGATGACGACATACGGTGTCAATGCCTGCCCTCCCTGCCTCGTAGGCATCGGTATCGCAGGATCTGCGGAAGTGGCCGCAAAGCTCTCCAAGAAGGCCCTGCTCAGACCCGTAGGTTCGCACAACGGCAACCCCAAGGCAGCGCAGATGGAGAAAGACATCGAAGACGGTCTGAACTCCGTAGGCCTGGGCCCCGGCGGATTCGGCGGCAAGCTCTCGGTCATGGGCGTAAACATCGAGCAGGCGGCGCGCCACCCGGCAACACTCGCAGTCGGAATGAGCACGGCGTGCTGGGCACACAGAAGAGCGGGGATCATCATATCGCCCGACTTCACCTATGATTTCTTCACACACAAGGGAGTCACATTATGAGCATATTCCATTTCACGACGCCGGTAACGGACGAAGATATCAGGAAGGTCCACATCGGAGACGTCATCTACCTCACGGGCGAGATAGTGACCGGCAGAGACGATGTGCACCACAGGGTAGTGGTGTCAGGCAAGGAGCCGCCCGTCGATCTTAAGGGCAAGGCGATCTTCCACGCAGGTCCGATCATGAAGAAGATCTCCGCGGAAGGCGAAGAAGACAAGTACAAGGTCATAAGCGTCGGCCCCACGACATCCATGAGAATGGAAAAGGCCGAGGCGGAATTTCTCGCAGCGACCGGCACGAAAATAATCATCGGCAAGGGCGGCATGGGTCCCAAGACCACCAAAGGCTGCGTAGACAACTGCGCCATCCACACGATCTTCCCCGGCGGCTGCGCGGTGGTTGCCGCAGAAGAATGCGTCGAGACGGAAGGCGTTGAATGGCTCGACCTCGGAATGCCCGAAGCGATGTGGAAGCTCAGGGTAGAGGAATTCGGTCCTCTCGTTGTCTCCATAGATTCATACGGTGATAACCTCATCGAGAACAACAAGGTGGAATTCGAGAAGAAGAAGCAGGCTGCGCTTGAATCGCTCAAGGGCAAGCTCGATTACATGAGCTGATGGACAACGGCAGCTACCCTCTTCTCACCTCGCTTAAGAGCGAAGGGATATCCCTTCTCATATTCGATCTGGACGGAACGATACTTGATTCCATGAACATCTGGAATCAGGTCGATATCGAATTCCTCGGAAGATACGGATACGAAGTCACCCCCGAATATACCGACATGGTCAAGCGCGTATCGATAGAAGATGCGGCAAGGTATACTGCGGAACGCTATAAGCTTCCGCTTACGCCTCAGCAGGTGCAGGATACCTGGAATCAGATGGTCGGCGAATTCTACAGGAATGAAGTACAGCTCAAGGAAGGCGCGCTGGACTATCTTAACGAAGCGAGGAGCGCCGGATTCAAGATGGGCGTCGCCACTGCCCTTAACCGCACGAACTGCTTCAACGCTCTTCGCAAGAACGGGATACTGGAACTTTTTGATGCGGTAATAACGCTCGAGGATACCGGCAAAAATACAGACAAGAGCTCGCCGGATATATTCCTCAAGGTCTTAGGCTATATTAACGCTATGGGGAATAATGTTGCTCCCGGCGGAGCTCTTGTCTTCGATGATGTTCCTTCTGCCTGCCGCGGTGCCCGGTCAGGGAGTTTCAAGACATGTGCTGTCTATGATGATATAGGCTGCGGCAAGGATAACTGGAACCTTTTTGCATCATCCTGCGATTACAGCATCAGCAAGTGGTGATCGGTCCTTATTCCTTCTTAACCTTATCCTCTTCCTCCTTCTTTGCGGCTGCTTTCTTTGCCTTCTTATATTTGCTGATCTTAACGCAGATTATGATGACTGCGATGATAACTACTACGAGTATGGGAACGAGTACGATGGATACCGATACAAGCTCGAGGAATGCTTCCTTGAAGAACTCCTTTACGTTCTCGAGAGACTCGTTGAATGTCTCTGCGATCTGCTCTGCATATGTAGGCTCCGGCTTAGCTTCCTCTTCCTGCTCCTTTAACTTCTCTTCCTCTTCTTCCTGAGCAGCCTTATCGGTGATCTCCGTTACGCTGAGGTTGAGTGTTGCATAGCTTACCTGGTTCTCCATTACCCTGAGGCAGGACTCTGCGTATTCGATCTCGTAGCGGACATCCGTGAGCTCGCTCTGAAGTACTAAGATCGTATCGAGGTCAGTTGCCTGATCGAGCATCTCCATGAGCTGTTCCTGCTCGATCTGGAGCGCTTCAAGATATGACTGTGTATCAACATAGTCGAGTGTAACGTCAGATGTGCTCTCGCTCTTGCTTACGACCGTGCAGTTGCCGTCGAGTGATTCGATAAGCGCATCGAGGTTCTCTGCAGGAACCCTGATCGTATAGTATGCATATCTGAGGTCATCAGGCTCGCCTGTGCCGGTTGCACTGAGGTATTCGATGTATCCGCCGTACTCATTGATCTTAGAGGTAACATTGTTACAAAGTACGTCATAAGTGGTTGTCTTGACATCCATGCTGACCGTTCTGATGAGGAGTCTCTCAGTCTCCGGATCGAGCACCTTGCCGTTTGAGTCCGATGAACTTCCGTTCTCGTATGACAGGTCTTCGGTGTATTCGTATGAATCATATTCCCATTCGACATCATCGTACGCATAATCACCTGACTTGTAAGAAGAATCAGCGTAACTGACGCCTGCGTCATCGGTCAGATAGTAACTGTCATCTGCCATGGCGACAGTCGTCTCACACGCCTCGTAGGTGACATCGTTATCCGGCTTGTCCTTCTTGCCTGACTTGCCGGAACCTGCCGCAGCACATCCTGCAAGTAACGTTACTGCTGCCGTAATGCTTACGGCAGAGATCAAAAGCTTGTTGTATTTCATGGTATTACCCTCCTGAATCTTGTCGCTTGTACCCTATATACAGACCGGGTGCGTGAAATGTTGCAAACGGAGGAAACATAATTTATTATCTTTTGAGGACTTCGGTCCCAATATGGAATATAAGGAGATAGATAGAATGAAGATCTGTAGTTCATGCGGCGCTTCCAACGCCGATAATTCAAAGTTCTGCGAGACATGCGGAACACCTCTGGCAGAAGCTGCCGCACCTGAGGCAGCTGCATCCGAAGAACCTGCAGCTGCACCCGAACCGGCACCTGCGGCAGCAGTTCCCGCAGCAGCTCCCGCTGCTTCCGATTATCAGCAGCAGAGCCAGGCTCCCAAGTCAGATTATTATGAAGAACCCAAGGCTCATCGCGCAGGCAATGCAAACGGCATCGAGGAGCGCAACATCGGTCTTGCGATCCTGTTCTCATTCCTGACATGCGGAATCTATATGCTGTACTGGCACTACAAGATGAGCGAAGAGTTCAGACAGCTCACAGGCGACACAAGCCTTCCTGAAGGCGGAATGACGATCCTCCTGAGCATTGTGACCTGCAACATCTATCTGATCTATTGGCACTACAAGATGGGTCAGGCAAGCGATCAGCTGAAGGGCGACCCGAACGGAAATTCAGGTGTCATTTACCTTCTCCTGATGCTCTTCGGACTCGGACTCGTCAGCCTGATCCTCGAGCAGAGTGCGATCAACCAGGCTGTAAGAGCTTGATCTCGAACTTAAATGAACCGCACGCGGGCTGCCTTTACGGGCGGCCCGTTTTATTTACCCTGAGCACTTCCTGCAAACAAAAAAGCGGGCCGGAACGCTTCCGACCCGCTCAGTATTAAGCAGTTAACCGAAGTTATCAGCCGCGCTCGTCCAGAACCTTCTGGACTCTGTCCTGCATGATCTCGATTACTTCATCAAGATCCTTCTGGCCGCTGAAGTATGCCGGCATCTCTTCGGAGATGATCTTCGAGATGGAAGCATCGCTCGTGTTGACCGTAGTTACGCTCTCGACGATCTTCTTGTATGCATCGACATCTTCATCGGAGAACTTGTCGGGAGTCGAAGGCTCACCGACACCCACACCGTAGAAGTACTCATCAGAATACATATCGTTGTAGTAATCTACTGCCTTATCGCTGACAGAATCAAAAGCTGCTCTGTTGACAGGATTGTAGCCGTTGTTTGCGATTGTCTCCTGGATCTCTTCTGACAGCAGCGTCTTGATGAAATCCCAGCATCCGTCAACACTTACAGTCGAAGACGAGATCGCAGCGGAGAAGAGAGGTGCTGCCGACGGACCCTGACCGTCTACGGAAGGATAGCCGAGGATCGCATCACCGCGGCCTTCGATATATGTAAGGTTATCTAAGTAACTGCCGAGTGAGTAGGAGGAAACATCCATTGCCGCATAAGTAGTCTCCTCATAATACATACCGTAAGACATATCATCATCACTTTCGCTCCAGCTTGCACTCTTCTCGGGCGCATTGTCCTTGCAGTATTCGGCAAGAGCAGCGAATTCCTCGCCGGTGAAGTCAGCCTTGCCGTCCTTGATGAACTTAGTAGAGTTCTCATTGAACAGCGTGAGGAAATACATATTCTGACCGCTCGCGATAGGATCTGTACCGTTACATGCATCGTCTACAAAATCAACATATTCATCGAGAGTAAACCCGACACCGGAAGCGCCTGCGTTATCTGAAGAAGTCTGGATTCCGTTTACGCAGAATGCGAGCGGGATCTGATAGAGTTTGTCGCCTGTATAGCTTGCATCGATGATGTTGGTGAAGTACTCGTCGGAGCTTAAGTCCTTAACATAAGATGAGAGGTCAGTAAGATAGTTCTCATTGTTGAGCTGACCGAGAGCAGCCGCGTCGAGGATGATATCCGGGCCTTCGCCGTTGATAAGATCCACTGCGAGTTCATCAGAGATGCCTGCCATCATATCGAGGCTTGCTTCTGCCCATTCATCGTTGCTGTCAGCATTATAAGAGCCTTCATAATACTTCTCTACATCGTACTTGTTGGTTACCTGGATGAAGTAATCCTTGTCAGATGTGTTGTAATCAGTAATGGCATCATAAGTAACATCGGAAGGATATCCGCCTAAGACATAGAGCTCAAGGATGGTCTTGCCGACATTGGGGTTCTTGTCAGCCTTTGTGAGAGTGATGATCTGATATTCATCGCCGCTCCAGTTGTTGTCATATGCGGTATAAGCATAATAAGTACCGCCAAGGACGATCTTGTCTTCCGAATAGCTTATGAGTGAATTATATCTGAGCTTGGAGCTGCTGATACCGACGAAGCTGAAGTCGAGGACCTGAGTTATCTCCTTTGACTCAAAGTCGGCAACATAGATACCCTGACTGGTTACGGTATACATCTTACCGTCTTCGCCGATGATGCCGTTATACAGATCGCCGGCATCATTGAGCCATTCATAATCCTTATCGTCTGCTTTCTCTGCAGTGCCGGCTTCGATATCGACGATGACATAGATATCACTGCCGTCAGTCCACGCCTTGCCCAGAGCCTTTGTCTCGGATATGGGGAATACGAACTGGAATCCGTAGAGCTCATCGTCAAAATTGAGCTTGATCTGTTCATCGCCTGCATAGATCTCGTAAGAGCTCTCGCCGCTTTCATAATCATATGTATAGTAGAAGTCTACAGCTGTATCGCCGAGGGTTACGCTCTGCTCAAGATATCTGCTTACGTCCCCGGATGAAGAGGATTCAACGGGAACAGGATCAGTGTATGCTCCCGTCTCGGGATCTACGGTAAACTCGCTCTGCTCTTCCGACCAGGTCTTGGGATCGTATTCATAAAGTGATACGACAAGCTCATCTCCCTTGATCTGAACACTGTCGACACCTGAATAAGAACCCGAATATGTCTCAGTCAGATCAACGAGCGGCTCCAGGGTGTTGGAATCGGAATCGTAAGTGCAGATCGTATCGATGGTATACTCGGAATAGTCGCCGTTGTCCCAATCGAAATCATCCGGTACCTTATATCCGCCATTTACTCTGAACAGGAGATTCTCGCCGATCTGACCGATCAGCATTGCGGAAGAATACTCGAGTTCCTTAGACGGATCTGCGACGATCTCGGGTTCTACCACCGTGCATGTGGCATCATACCACGGAGTGTCTTCTTCTATTACCTTTGCCTGTTTTGTTGCTTTCGAGCCGGGAAGTCCGGGAATCGAGCCGTTTCCGTTACATCCGGCCGCAAGAACCATCGACAAGATAACCGACGATGCAGCTACCTTGGATATGATCTTCTTTTTTGCCATATGTTACCTCCATATTAAAACCAGGCTGCCCTTTGCAGTCTTTCTAATTTGGGATTATACAATACTAGTATTACAGAAGTGTGTTATCTTTTAGGCAATGATTCATTTGGATATAAAACAAGAAGATCTGTGGTCTTATCTTGACAGATCGTCTTCGCCGGTCGCTCTATACGGTACCGGAGACGGTGCGGATAAGATCATAAAAGTTTTAGAAGATCGCGGTCTGGGCGGCCGTGTGCAGGCTGTTTTCGCGAGCGACGGGTTCGTGAGAGACAGGTCCTTCCGCGGGTTTAAGGTCGAGTCTTTCGATGATGCGAGAACGCGTCTCGGAGACGGCATGACGGTGCTTGTCTGCTTCGGTTCTTCTCGCCCGGAAGTGCTCGCCAATATAGAACGCATCTCCAAGATATGCAAGACATTCATTCCGGATGTGCCCGTGTGCGGAGAGACGGTCTTCGACGCCGCGTTTGCTTCAGAGAACAAAGACAGGCTGCAGCACATATATGATCTTCTCGAAGACGACATCTCGCGCAGGTGCTATGAGAACTACATAAACTACAAGCTCACCGGAAGACCGGATCTTCTGCAAAACTCAGAGACACCCGACGATGAGAAGACACTGCTCTGGAATGTTCCTTCCGGCACTTACTTCCTCGATCTCGGCGCATATAACGGAGATACCGTGAAGCGGTATATGGAACTTCTTCCCGATCCGGAAGGAGCAGTCGCGGTCGAACCCGAGAGGCATTCTTACCGGAAGCTTGCCGCAGCATGCGAAGGATCCGGCGGTAAGGTCATACCGGTACATGCGCTTATATCGGATCACACCGGAGAAGGCGTCATGACATCATCTCACGGTAGGGGTTCGAGGTCGGGCAGCATAACCGGCGCCGGCGAAGGCATCAACAAAGTGAAGACCGTACCCGTTGCTCTCGAGACGATAGATTCTCTTATGGAAGGAAAGGTCCCGGGCTTCATCAAGTTCGATGTCGAAGGAGCGGAACTCGAAGCGGTAAGAGGCGGTATCCGCACAATAGAAAAGCACGGGCCCGTGTTAATGGTCTCGTGCTATCACAGAAGTGAGGATGTTTTTGTCTTGCCGGAAGAGATCTTGAAGATCAGGTCTGACTACCGTATGTATATCCGCCGGTCTCGCTGTATACCGGGGTGGGATATCGCTTTCTGGTTCGTCCCGAAGACCTGACTTACTCCTCAGGCTTGGACTTGTAGCCGCGTATAACGATCTCCTTCTCGGGGTTCTCGCGGTCTCTTAAGACAAGGTCACAGCCGATGACATTCGCAAACTTGTAAGCCATATCGAATCTCATGCTGTTCTTGGATGAATCAAGCCTGTTCGTGATACCTGCGACAGTCTTGTATCCAAGCTCGCCGGCCATCTTGGTCTGCGTGATGTGCTTGTCCTTCATGAATATTCTTAATGCTTCTTCAATTGACTTCGCGTCCATGATCATATCTCCTATCTTTAGAATCTTACCCGTTTTCCTCATTTACATTTTGGTATCTGATTAAATGATATTCCCCGAATGTTTAGGTCGATTTATTAAACTGTAAAGACTTTTTAAACAACACCCCCGACTTGTTACCTTGAAATTAACCCGTCAAAACACGATAATCCTTGTATGAAGATTCTGATAGCAAGTGACTCACACAGGATGACGGCAAATCTCCTGACGGCGATAGACCGTGAGAAGCCGGACATGCTCATACACCTGGGAGACATCGAAGATGACCCGAATCCCGTTGCCGCAGCTGCCGGTTCTCCTGAGACTCCGTGCATATTCATAAAGGGCAACTGCGATTATAATTCCTCAGGCGGTGTGCTTATAAGAAGGTCGGTGTTCACGCTTCACGGTCACCGCTTCTACTGTTGTCACGGTCACCACGAACGCGTCAATCAGGGGCTTACGACGATAGCCGTTGCAGCCTCCGACGAGAAGTGCGATATAGCGCTGTTCGGCCACACACATGTTCCTTACGACAGCGAAGGCGAGTTCGCAGGGGAATACTCGCGTTACTATCTTGAAGCTTGGCCGGGCTGCGCTCCGGGCGTGAGGATAATGAACCCCGGGAGCATATCGCTTCCCCGGGGCGGATCATTTAAGAGTTATATCATTATGTCTATCGATGAGAATGACAGGATCTCGGCAGAGCTCAAGGCTCTATGATCATCTGCCCTTATACTCGTCTGCCGGAACAAAGTAAGAAGCATCGTGTTTGCACAGCGGGCAGATATAATCCTCGGGAAGAGTATCGCCCTCGTACAGGTATCCGCAGACCGTGCAGATGAATCCCTTCTTTGCCTTGTCCTCAGCAGCAGGCTTCGCCTTGATGTTGTTCTGATAGTAAGCATAAGTTACCGAAGGATCTTCAGACAGTATCTCGCCGCCTATCACATCGGCAATGAACATCGAATGCGTACCGAGATCCATCGAAGCTATCACCTTTGCCGAGATGTATGCATTGGTCTCGCTCGTGATGTAGCAGATGCCGTCAGGCGATCTCTTGAACTCGATCGCTTCGAGCTTGTCCGCATCCCTTCCGCTCGCAAATCCCCAGTGCTTGTATGTATCGAACTTAGACTTCTCGGTAAGGATGGACACATTGAAGTATCCCGTCTCCATTATCATGTCGTGTGTCAGGTTCGCCTTGTTGACGGTTACCGTTATCCTGTTAGGATCGGTCGTTACCTGTGTGACGGTGTTTACTATGCATCCGTTGTCTTTGCCGTCCTGCCTTGCCGTCAGAATGAACAGACCATACGACAGGTTATACATTACTTTATTATCCATATTACGCCTCCCGTTTATCTCCAAATAATGAGTACACCCTGATTATAATCAGGGCGCTGACGGGTGTGTAAAAACATGCGGTGAATTATAAAAACGGGCAGTTAACTTATAGTGAACTGCCCGCCATACTTTTGCGTATTCGTAGTTATTCTGTTCGCAATGCCGTAACAGGATCCTGTTTGGATGCCGTCTTGGACGGGATGAGACCGCCTATGAGCGTGAGCACTACGGACAGCAGTATCAGGATGATGCCTGCCATCGGAGGCAGCTGCGCATTGATGGCATCGGTCTCGCCTATCGTGTGGATTATGATGTTTGCAGGTATCAAGAGCAGCAGCGATATGCCGACGCCCATGGATCCTGCGAGGAATCCCGTGATGACCGTCTCCGCGTTGAAGACCTGTGCGATGTTGCTCTTGGAAGCACCCATGGCACGCAGGATACCGATCTCCTTGCGGCGCTCCAGGACGCTGATGTACGTGATGACGCCGATCATGATCGAAGATACGACGAGCGATATCGCGACGAAAGCAATGAGCACATAAGATATCGTGTTTACGATCCTTGTTACTGACTTCATCAGCGCTCCGACGATATCCGTATAAGTTATGCCGTCGTTGCCTGCTTCCTTCTCCCTGGCGTTGTAGTCATTGATTATCGCTACGATGGCATCCTTGCTCTCGAAGTCCTTGGGGTAGATCGTGATCGAGCTGATGTCTTCTTCCGCGCAGTAACCGAAGTCGGAGAGGTTCTTATCGGCCGATGACACGCCGGTACTCATCATCTCTGCAAGGAACGACTGCATCTGCTTCTCGTCCATGTTGACCTGGAACGCTTCCGCGAAAGCATCCTCGTCTATCGTAAATATGTCTTCCGTATCAGAGAAGGTATCCTCCATCGCCTTCTGGATGTTGTCTCCGAGCACATCTGCAACCTGCGCGAAAACCGACTCCATCGCACCGCCCATCTGCGCAGCCATCTGGGCCGTAAGACCGTTCATATTGCTCGCGATGACGGCTTCGATCTCATCCATGTTGACAGCATCCAGAGCTCCTGCAGTAACCATGGCCTGAGCCTCAGGCGTTGCCATGTAATCTGCAAAAGAGGATGAGATCTTCGAAGGATCCGGAAGAGCATTCTGCTGGGCATATGCAATGTATCCGGTAATGAGCGCCGATGAGAATTCGGCGATCTGTTCGTCTGTAATGTTGATGTTCGACAGAGCCTCGGCAAGCAGGATATCCATCTGCTCGTTGACCACAGCGCTTCCTGCAGGGGTAGCGGCGTAAGCCTGGAAATAGTCTCCGAACTTGGATGTGTCAGTGATGTCCAGACCGTTCGTTATCGCATACTGCATGAAACCTGCCATGATGGTCTGAGTTGCAGTATTGACTGTCTCCTGGCTCATGCTCGTGACGCTTCCCGAAGTCATTATCTTGATCATCTGATCTCTTATGACGGCCCTGCCTTCGTCTGTTGCCAGATATCCCTGGAAAGCCTCGGACAGGTTAGAGTAATTGGTCGTCGGATCAGCTGCGGCGTAGACTGCATATCCTGCAAGCAGGTTCTGCATCAGAGTCTCGACCTTATCGGAATCGACCTTGAGCTGAACGCCGTTAAGAAGTGCATCGATATCAGTAGCGCTCATCTGCGGCATCGCGCCGGCAAATGAACCTGCAAAATCAATGTCTCCGGTATCACCCAGCGAAGAAGAATCGAATTCGAGATCGTCGCCGTTGAACTGGAATGCTTCCTGCATCTTGTCCTCATCTATGGAGAACATATCGCCGAGATCGAAGTCCTCGTTCTCATCATCGAATGCCACGCCGGTAAGCACATTGATATCCTTGTCTGCGAGCTGGTCGAGAACGATCTCTGCCGTCTCGGACTTCACGCGGAGCTCCTCGATGAGGTCCTTGTAGTAGTAGATGCCGGAACTCAGCATCTGGATGTCTTCGCCTTCCTTGGGCATGACGATGCCTACGATCTTAAGGTCCTGTGCGCCTGCGAGAACATCCATCATGAACTCATCGTCGTTCGACATGTCGGTCCAGACGTCATGTACATCATCGAACTTATACTTCTCATAAGCGGGGAGCACCTTGAAGGTAACGCCGAGGAAGTCTTCGTAAGACCAGTCCGTCGTCTCTTCAACGAGAGTGGTCTCATTGCCTTCTTCGAAGTCTTCGATCATCTGCTTAAGCTCATCGGAATCACGAAGGCCGAATGTATAGACGATGAAGTCGGATACGCTTGCTCTTGAAGAGAGCACGAGTACTGCCTCCGAGGAATTCTCGGGCCACTTGCCTGCCTTGATGTCATACTGTCCCTGATAGAGCTCCTCATACTCGGGAAGCTCATAGAAGATGTTCATCGTGTAAGCGGAAGAGAACATGCTCGAAGCGGACAGTCCCATCGATTCAAAATCATTGTTGGGGTTGACCTGCTTGTACTTGTTATCACCGGGATTGTAATAGTAGATCTGCGGAACGAGATCATAAGAGTACTCGACACCGTTTGTATATCCGTAGAGCTCGGGAGCTTCGGTATCGAAGTAATCCTTAAGCGCGGTAAGATCGTTCGTCTTGAACGAGGACAGGATCTGATTGACTCTCGGCACCTCCCTGATCGTGCCGTCGGGTGCGACCTGGAAAGCATCGGAATCAGCATCCTGGCCGCCCGTCATCATGGTGAGTATCGACACGGCAGACGACGATATCTGCAGCGGGTACTGCGAGAGTGTCTTCTCCTCCGTCTCGTTGATATAGACATTAACGCCGGTCGACAGCGACAGGATGAGCGCGATGCCGATGATGCCGATGGAACCTGCAAAAGATACGAGCACTGTCCTCGTCTTCTTTGTCCACAGGTTGTTGAAGCTGAGTGCCAGCGCCGTAAGGAAATTCATCGACGCCTTGCCGAGGTTCCTGTGTACGGGCTTGATGCCGTCATCCTCAGGCCTGTACGGATTGCTGTCATCCGTGATCTTACCGTCCTTGAGCTTGACTATCCTGTTCGCATATTCTTCAGCGAGCTCAGGGTTGTGCGTGACCATGACTACGAGCCTGTCCTTGGCAACCTCTTTGAGAAGGTCCATGACGTGTACGGATGTCTCGGTATCGAGTGCGCCCGTAGGCTCGTCTGCCAGCAGGATGTCCGGATCGTTAACGAGTGCACGCGCGATGGCAACTCTCTGCATCTGTCCGCCTGAGAGCTGATTGGGCTTCTTGTGTGCCTGCTCCTTGAGGCCGACCTTATCGAGCGCTTCGAGAGCTCTCGCCTTACGCTCCTTGGCCTTGATGCCGGAGATCGTGAGTGCGAGCTCGACGTTCGCCAGAAGCGTCTGGTGCGGTATCAGGTTGTAGCTCTGAAAAACAAAACCTACCGTATGGTTACGGTAGGAGTCCCAATCGCGGTCTTTGTATTTCTTTGTGGATACCCCGTTGATGATGAGGTCACCCGTATCATAGCGGTCGAGGCCGCCGATGATGTTAAGAAGTGTTGTCTTGCCCGAACCCGAAGGACCGAGTATTGCAACAAACTCGTTGTCCCTTAAGCTCAGCGACACATCATCCAGCGCACGCTGGATCAGACTTCCGGTCTTGTATTCCTTGCGAATATTCTTGATCTGCAACATATCTATCCCATGCTCCTTATTAGCCAGGTTATATTAACACGCGCGAATAAAAGTCTGCTTTACGATTTTCGGCATATTTTAGGCATTTTTTGACATTTTGGCTCCCGGATGGCCGGCCTGAGGCAAAAAAGCAGGGCCCGCAGGTTAGTGCGGACCCTTTGTGGTGTCTGTTTTCGGGGGCGGCGTTACGAGCCTGCATAGGCCTTGTGGCCCATGGGATAGTAGACGTCGAGGTCTACCACGCCCTTGATGCCGTCGACCTCTCCGGTGGAGGTAACCTGCCAGAAGTAGTATTCGCCCTTGTAGTTGGTCTGAGGGGCCCAGTTAGCGACCCAGACGGTCTTGCCTGCGACGTCCCACCAGTTATCGAGATACCACTTACTGGAGTAGATCATGACATCTCTGCCGCGCTTTGCCATCTCTTCGATATACGCATACCAGAGCTGGTTCAGTGCGTTTACATCGGGGATGCCCCACTCGGCCATCTTGGAGTACTCCTCCCAGTCGAAAGCGAGCGGGAAATCCAGAGAGATGTTGTTGCTGTCGAGGTAGTCGCAGATCGCATTAACATCCGCTCGCACCGAATCGCAGTCGCCTCTGGTGCAGTAGTAATACGCGCCTACCATGAGGCCGGCATCTTTGGCACCCTGGTAGTTCTGCAGGAACTTCGTATCGAAAGCCATCTCCTGCGTCGTTGACGAGCACCTTGCCAGACGTATGATGACGAAGTCAACGCCTGCATTCTTTACCGCGGTCCAGTTGATGTCGCCCTGCCATGCGGATACGTCCATACCCGTGAGTGCACCGTTCTTCTCGTAGGTAGCCTGGAAATCGAAGAACTGGTATCTGTCGGGAAGAACGTCCTTATATGCCGATGTGTAGTTGCTCTCGATGCCGGATACATTGCCCGGATTGCCTGCGCCCTTGGCAACGAGCACGATCTGGATGGACTCGAGTCTCTTGCCGCCGCCTGCGGTGCCTGCATTCTCGCCGTTCTTTGCCCAGGCCATCCAGCCGATGTCCTGCGCATGAACGCGGTAATATACGTCATAGTAGTTCGCGATGTCGCCCGTAAGCTCGATGGAGATAGCCTCCAGACGCTTGGACTTGCCCTGAGTGCCGCTCATCTCGCCGTCCTTGGCTTTCTCCGGGAGCCAGCCGTAATCCTGGACATGAGTGTTGTACTGGATGCTTCCGGAGTACTGTGCGCCCGTGAGCGAGATGGTAATGCCTTCGAGCCTTCTGGACTTGCCGGTAGTTCCCGCAGGTGAGCCGTCAGTTGCCCATGTGCTCTCCCAGCCCTGGTCCTGAACGTGAGTGCGGTATTTGACGCCCATGGTCGAATAAGCCTCTCTCTCGACGATCTTAACGCGGATCTCCTCCACGCGCTTGGATTCGCCTGTTGTGCCTGCGAGAGCACCGTCATAGACGTTGCCCTGCGCATCGCCGTAATCCTGGATGTGCGCGGAGTACTCGACCGCATAGGTAGCAGCCAGCGCTCCGGTGAGCCTTATCTCGATGCCTTCAAGACGCTTTGACTGGCCTTCGGTACCTGCAGCGCCGCCCGCAGCGACCCAGTCCATCCAGCCGATGTCCTGAACATGCACACGGTATTCGAGCGAACCTTCGATACCGGAATTATTGGTGAAGTTGATGGTGATCTCTTCGAGGCGCTTGGACTGGCCTTCGGTGCCGAGCTTAAGAAGTCCCGATTCATCCTGGGTCGCAGCCACGTTGCCGATGTCCTGGACGTGCGCACTGCCCGACAGGGTAAAGAGCGAAGTCGTATCCGCAGACACCTTATCACCGGGAAGAAGCGTCAGGCTTCCCGTGGCGAATATCGCAGCCGTGACGAGTCCCGTAAGAGTTCTCTTCAGAAATGATCTGTTCATGTTATAGATCCCCGTTTTTATATAATGGCTTATTATACTATAACTTTCCCCGGGCCAAATCCCGCGAAAATGGGGCAAAAACTACTCTGGCCGGCTTCTACTTATTCAACAGGTCATTCCAGATAAGATGGTACTGAGGCGATGCTCCGTAGAAGAGGATAACTGTTATGACAAAGGCACAAGCAACGATTGTTAGGCTGGTTGACAAGACTTTATATGCTTTGTTGCTCTTTGGATCCCCGCTCTCCATCATCAGCCTTCCGCTCCAGACAGCTGCCGGTACGATTATGGGGGCAATATATCTGAAAGCTTCTGTACAGACAACGGGGTAAGAGAAACAGAACGAGACTTCAGAAGCGATAAGGACTATGCTGATTAACCAAAGCGAGATGTGTTCCGTGCTGAAACGCTTCTTATCCCCTTTTCCCGCCACAATATTGAAGACTTCGATAAGTGCACATACGGTTATCAGCAATAATATAACGAATGATGTCAGAAGCATGATGCGCCCTGTCAATGTCAGATAATCACTGCCAAAATCACGATCATCAAACAGACCGGATTTTGTCAGGGCCAGGATTATGTTGTAATCATTGACTTCTTCACCTTGAACCAGATACGGATACCGGAGCAGCTCTTTTGATGGCAATAATATTCTCTGCAGGGCAGAGTACGTTGACACATCTTGATTTGCCGTAGACGGTATAGCAAAAACATATGTAATGGGGGTTCCGTATAAGACCAGATTACGCAGCGGGAACCACATGCCCAAAGGAAAGACCAGAAGTGCGAAGAAAACAAATTGTTTTATCAGGTTTTGCAGGACATGCTTTGCTTTTCTGTCTGTATTGCTCCTCATTGTCTTTGCTGCCTTGAACAAACGCACAACAAATAGCCAAGCCACAGGGAAAGCAACAAATCCCATGGATAGTTTTGTCATCATGGCACATCCGATCGCCAGAGCAAGGAAGAGGATAGTTGTAAGTTCGGGTTTTGAATACCACTTGAGAGCAAGATAGAAAGAAGCAACAAAGAGCATTAGTCCCAAAGCATCGTTATTGAGCTGGATCGCAAGGAAGATCATCTGGGGACAAAAGACGATAAGCAGTAAGGATACAACTAATGCTTTGCCTTTGATCTCAAAGTAATCCAGGATCTTTTTTGCAAACAACACAAGATAAGATGTCCATAACGCAGGCAGCATCTTCAGCCCGTTGAAATCCCCTGAGAATCGGAGTGGAAGACCTTCCTGTATTCTCAAAAAGACAGCACATAACATATGATGAAGAGGCGGATGATAGAACAAGCCCATATCTCTGACATCTCCGCTGGGGAGTGTAAGATAATCGTGAATGAACATTATATAATCATCATGATAACCGCCCTCAAGAACACTGAAATCAGACAGATCGTGCTGATAGTAATATAAGGGCGTAAATAAGACTACGATCGTTCTTAACATGAATCCGACACAGAGGATGACTGTGATCAGATCTTTACTTGTGAACTTATGACTCACGATAAGTGTCACGACAGACACCAGGACAGTTCCCAGACCGCACCACATCATGATATTCTCCATCGCGACCAGACAATCCAGCCGGCTATTCTGAAGGCTGCCGAATACAGACTTGAGAATGATCAGATAAAGAGCAAAAGCCGGCACAAATGCGATCAGTGAGAGGAACCTTTTGGCTGTCGTAATAAAGGCACTTGTAACATACAGTGCGCAGCCGGCCGTAAAACCGGCCATAAGAACGGATACTTCGATCTCGCTCATATTACCGGCGTTCATGCCGGTCACTAGATACAAAACCAGTATCGCCAATGTGCACAGGCCGAAGCCCTGCGCGCGATCCCGATAATCCTCTGCTTTCAGTAATCCCCTGTCCGGCACGTAATACTTCCTTTGTATCTGATTAAGCGTCATTTTAACATCAAAAAGCATCTCGTTGAAACCGGAACTCTGTTCAAGTAAGAAAAAGGTGCCCGCAAAGGGCACCTTTGATGATTGCTTTTATTATGCGCAGTCGGGATTACATTCCCTCTACGGAAGCGATAGCCTCGCGCATGTTTGCTTCGGACTTCTTGAGAAGCTCGATCTCTTCAGCTGTAAGCTTCATGTCGATGATCTTGTCAACGCCGTTAGCACCGATGAGTGCGGGAACGTCGAGTGTTACGCCGCTCATGCCGTATTCGCCGTTAAGTCTTGCAGCGATGGTCCTTACCGTGTGCTCATCTTCAAGGATGCTGCGGAGAAGTGTTGTTGCACTTACAGCGATACCGTTGAATGTAGCGCCCTTACGTCTGATGATCTCAGCGCCGGAAGACTTTGTCTGCTGAGCGATCTCAGCCTTAACATCGTCACCGAAAGGAACTCCTACTGCCTCTGCATACTCGTCAATAGACATACCTGCTACGTGAGTGTGGCTCCATACAGGGAACTGTGTCTCACCGTGCTCGCCCATGATGTAGCCGTGAACGTTACGTACGTCAACGCCGAGCTTACGGGAGATGAGGACTCTGAAACGTGCGGAGTCGAGGTTTGTACCGGAACCGATTACCTTGCTTGTAGGAAGTCCGGACCACTCCTGAACCTTATAAGTAACAAGATCACAAGGATTGGAGATGACCATGATGACACCCTTGTTGTAGTGCTCCATGATGCTGTCTGTGATCGTGTGTGCCAGTTTGATGTTCTTCTTGGCAAGATCAAGTCTTGTCTCGCCTTCTTTTCTCGGAATGCCTGCAGTGATGATGATGGCATCTGCATCCTTGACCGAGTCATAATCACCTGCGTGAATGTACATGTCGCCGAGGAACGGTAAACCGTGGCTGATATCGAGAGCCTCTCCCTCTGCCTTATCTCTGTTGACGTCGATGAGTACGAGCTCCGAGCAGATCTGCTGCATTGCGATAGCAAATGCCGTGGTCGAACCAACCGCGCCGGCGCCGATAATGGCGACCTTGGTGCCTTCTTGTTTGTACATAAGCTTTAACCCCCTTGTTAATGCATTTTGAATGATAGCAAAACCGAATTTGATAATAAAGGCGGGCCTCTATATTGAAATTACTGAAATTTCATACAGAAAAACCCGCCGTTAAGGTATATTTTGCTAACTTTCGCACAAATTAATTTGCGTTTTTTTACATGCCGCCGTTATCGTCGCCGCCTTCAGGCATTGGAATATCCTGCCCTGCAAGGAATTCATCCTGTGCCTGAGCTGCCGCCTGAGCCTGCGCTGCTTCAGCGGGATCAGCCGCCTGCGCCACGCTTCCCTCGGCTCCGACAGCCTTGATCGCAGTTCCGCAGTACTGGCAGTAACCTACGGTTCCAAGCCTGATTTTGTTGCCGGAAGCTCCGCAGCTGGGACATACAACGCCGACATACTGCTTCTCGAGCTCGTCATTATAGACCTGATGAGCGAACTCTGTCTTGGCGGTCTCGGCTTCAGCCTGCGCCTGCACGGCTTCGGCCTGAGCCTGCTTTGCAGCCTCTTCCTTCTGTCTGGTCTGCTCCTTGGCAACAGCAATCTTACGCTTCTTCCTGACGTTGACGATGATGACTATGACTATCGCAGCAATGGCAACAACGGCAACTATCGTAATGATCTCCCTGTTCGTCAGCTGCTTCGTCATCATGCGGTCCGCAGCCTTCTTCAGGGCCATCTCGAAGAACTCGCCTTCGTTGTATTCCGTCTTCTCGTAGTAGTAATCGATGTAGTCGAGGAGGATCTCTCTTGCCTCATCGTCCAGAACAACGGTACTTGCATTGTATCCGGGCGTTACCGTACAGATGTAGTCTCCCGACTCGTCCGGGTACTCCCTGAACACGATGAGAACATGTCCTTCATCCTCGCCGAAAAGCTCCACATACTTGTCTTCAGCCCAATCCTCGAGACTGCCCTCCGACTGGTATTCGCTTCCGACCTCTTCGCCCGTTATCCAGAGATACGGCTGAACGCCGGTCTTCTCATAGAAATACTCGAGTCCTTCAATGAGATCTGTCTCTTCGCTTGAATCTGCCGTGATCCAGGTTCCCCAGTCATCCTGATACCATGTATCGATCGGATCGCAATCATCAGCCGGGAGCATCTCTCTTACCACTGTCGAGCGCGTAATGCCGAAGCCTAGCTTGTCGATAAACGGGATCCTGCCCGTCTTGATGTAACCGAATACTCCGACCATGACGAAGATGAGAAGGAACGAGAAAATCGTTCCGCATCCGCCGCCACAGCCGCCGCCTGATCCGCCGCTGCCGCCGCTCCTGTAATTACGTGAGTGATGTGACCTTCCGTAGCTGCCGGAAGAATGATAATGGCTTCCTCCGCTCGAACGGTGTGATGAGTGATGTGAATGACTGCTTGAACGGTGGCTGCTGTGATGGCCGCCGGAATGACCTCCGCCTCTGCCCATAATTATTCCCTCCTATTATCTATCCCGGTATTCCCAAATACCGTTTAAATTATATCAGATTCTGACGGCGGAGGGCGCGGTAGTCACCTGTGTTTTATTTTCGTTTTGCAAAAATGCGATTTTGCGAAACAGATATGGAACAGCGGGCAAAAAAACACCCGGGTTCAGTGTGAAACCCGGGCGCATGTAAAGCAGTCAGTTGTGCAAGACCTTAGAATTCCTGAGGGAGCTCCAGTGTCCTGTTCGCGTTGAGGTCGCGGCAGACTTCGATGAACTTCTCGAGAGGTACGCCGGCCTGCTGCTTGTTGGATCCTCTGAAGTTGACGGAGACTGTGTTCTCGGCAGCTTCCTTGTCGCCTACAACGAGGATGTAAGGATCCTTCATCTGCTTGAACTTCTTGATCTTGTCTCTCATGTTGACGTCGGTGTAGTCAGCTTCGACTCTTACGCCGGCCTTGATGAGAGCTTCCTGGACCTTCTCTGCATATGCGTTATGCTCGGGTCTGATCGGTACTACTGCAACCTGATAAGGGTTGAGCCAGAACGGGAATGCGCCCTTGAAGTGCTCAGTGATGATTCCGATGAAACGCTCAAATGAACCGAAGATAGCTCTGTGGATAACGATGGGCATCTTCTGAACGCCGTCCTTGTCAGCATATGTGAGCTCGAAGTTGTGAGGCAGCTGGAAGTCGAGCTGGACTGTACCGCACTGCCACTCACGGCCGAGCGCATCCTTGATCTGAAGGTCGATCTTCGGGCCGTAGAATGCACCGTCGCCTTCGTTTACTTCGTAATTGCCTTCGCCGTACTTCTCGTCGAGGATATCCTTGAGTGAAGCCTCAGCGGAATTCCAGGACTCGATGTCACCCATGTAGTCGTCAGGTCTTGTCGAGAACTCTGCGCGGTATGTAACGCCGAATGTCTTGTAGATCTCGTCAGCTATCGCGATAACGTCCTTGATCTCGTCCTTGATCTGATCGGGTGTAACGAAAGTATGGTCGTCGTCCTGACGGAACTCCTGAACTCTGAACAGACCGTTCATCTGTCCGGACTTCTCCTTACGGTGAAGAACGTCATACTCGCTGTATCTGATAGGCAGCTCCTTGTAGGAGTGCATCGTGCGCTTGTATTCCATCATGGCGTTCGGGCAGTTCATCGGCTTGGCAGCCATTGTGTCCTCTGCCTCGATCGAATAGCAGCAGCATGTGTTGTCGGATGTTACCGCATCCTCGGCGGAAGTATCCTTGGATACGCCGGGAACGATGAACATGTTGTTTACATAGTGCGCCCAGTGGCCTGAGATCAGCCAGAGCTTCTTGTTGTTGATGAGAGGTGCGGAGATCTCCTGATATCCGTGCTTCAGCTGGATCTCTCTGGAGTACTTCATGAGTTCCTGATAGAGGATCCATCCCCTCGGCAGCCAGTAAGCCATGCCCGGAGCAGTCTCACGGAACATGAACATATCGAGCTGTGTGCCGATCTTCTTGTGGTCTCTCTCCTGTGCTTCCTTGAGCCATGCAAGGTGAGCCTTGAGCTCGTCCTTGGAAGGGAAAGCAAACAGATATACTCTCTGGAGCTGGTCTCTCTTCTCGTCGCCTCTCCAGTATGCGCCGGATACACTCTTGATCTTGAATGCAGCGCTGAAGAGTTCCTGTGAATTATCAACGTGAGGTCCGCGGCAGAGATCTACATAGTCATCACCGGTGTAGTAGATCGAGATGGTCTCGTCCTCGGGAAGATCCGAGATGAGCTCTGTCTTGAACTTCTGGTCCTTGAACAGTTCCAGTGCCTCTGCTCTTGAGATTACCTTGCGTGTCCAGTCTTCCCTGCGCTTGATGATCTCATGCATCTTGTCTTCAATTGTCTTGAAATCGTCTTCAGTAACGGTCCTCGGCAGAACGAAATCATAATAGCATCCGTCGTCGATCTCAGGACCGATCGCGTACTGTGTCTCCTTGCCGTAGATCTCGATCACGGCCTTAGCCAGAATGTGTGCAAGAGAGTGGCGGTACACTTTCAATACTTCTTCTTTTTCCATTGTCAAAAATCCTCCTCTAGAGTTTTATGCGCAGAACCGCTGCGCAGATTGCAAGATTGTATCACAAATGTGCGCGAACTTCACTAATAAAGAAGAAAACAGGGCCGCATAAGCAGCCCTGCATAGTCGCATTATGTTGTCTCCTGCTTAACCCAGCATCTGAACCAGCTTTGCCTTGGGCGCGAACCCGACCTGCCTTGCAGCCTCTTCGCCGTTCTTGAACAGGATGATCGTCGGGATGCTCTGCACTCCGAACTTCTCGGCAAGTTCGTCTTCTTCGTCAACGTTGACCTTGCCTACCTTGACCTTGCCCTCGTACTCTTCTGCGATCTCGGCTACGACCGGGCCTACCATGCGGCAGGGACCGCACCATGTTGCCCAGAAATCCACCAATACGGGGAGTTCAGACTGTATTACTTCCGCTTCGAAATTATCATTGGTCAAAACTATCTCTGCCATAAGAATCTCTCCTTTGTATCAACATTTTCCGTATCTTCCTTCCTCATTATACAGGGAAAGACTGCAATAAAAAACCGACCGGGAGAAATCTCTTTCCCCCGGCCGGTAAAACCTTTGGAGTGGTTATGAAAAGCTTATTTCTTGCCGCTGTTCTTCTTGGTCCAGATGTCGAAAACAACTGCCGCAAGGAGAACGCCGCCCTTAACAACCTTCTGCCAGTTCTGGTCGAGACCCATGAGTGACATGCCGAGGTTGATGATACCGATCAGAGTAGCACCGATAGCCATTCCGAATACCGTACCTGCGCCGCCGTATGCGGATACACCGCCGACGATACAAGCCGAGATCGCATCCATCTCGAAGTTCTGGCCTGCGAATGAGTTAGCTGCCTTGAATCTTGCAGTAACCATGAGCGAAGCGATGACCGTGAGAACGGACATGTTGAGGTAAGCCACGAACATGACGATCTTGTTGTTGATACCGGACAGACGTGCTGTCTCTGCGTTGCCGCCGACTGTCATGAAGTGACGGCCGATGACTGTCTTCTCACAGATGAAGCTGTAGAAGACCATGATAACTACGACCCATACAAGAACTGTCGGGATACCGCCGTCCATCGCGAGCTTATATGTAAGCAGTCCGATGATGGCAGCCTCGAGAATGGTCTTGCCCATGACATAGCCCATGGGCTCTGCCTCGTATCCCTTCTTGACCTTGCCTGCTCTGGAGGTGAAGTTCATTACTGCTACGAGAGCAATGCAGATGACACCGAAGATGAGGCACGGGATATTGAGGATGCCTGCGGGTGACTCGAACACTCTTCCGGAGAAGATAGCGAGGAAGTCAGCCGGGAAGTTGGAGATGGCACTGGTAGTTGAAACCGAAGTGAGGATCTCCGTGCCGGCACCACGGAATGCGAGGTAGCCTGCGAGGGTAGCGATCCACGGAGGTATGTGCAGGAATGCGATGAGATATCCGAGGATAACACCATAGAGGACACCGATGCCTACGAGGATGAGGAGTGTCAGCGGAGTGTTGACCATATGGATAACCGATATGACACCTGCGATCGCACCCACGAGGCAGACGAACGAACCGACTGAGAGATCGATGTTACCGCCTGTGAGCATACACATCAGCATGCCGGCGCCCAGAACGAATACATAGGCATTCTGTGTTATGAGAGCTGTAAACTGAGACTCGGTGAAGATGACTCCGTTTGTCATGATGACGAAGAAGATGTAGACGACGAACATTACGATGATCATCGTGTTCTTCTTCAGAACATTCTTTATGCTGAAATTATTCATGCTTTTGCTCCTCCCTTCTTACGCATCTTCATGATCACGTCGAAGAAGACTGCGAGCAGCAATACGAGGCCCTTAACGACCAGCTTGTAGTTCGAGCTGGTACCCATGATGTCCATGCCCTGGTTGATGACACCCATCATGAGAGCGCCGATGATGACGCCGCCGATCGAACCTGTACCGCCGTATGCGGAAGCGCCGCCGATGAAGCATGCTGCGATAGCATCCATCTCGTAGCCCATTCCGTATGTAGGCTGAGCACCTACGAAACGTGCGATGTTCAGGACACCTGCGAAGCCCGCGAGGAGGCCCATTAGAGTGTAAGCCTTGAACATTACCATCTTTGTGTTGATACCTGAGAGTCTTGTTGCTTTCTCGTTGCCGCCGACGGCGTAGAGGTTACGTCCGAGGGTAGTCTTTGTTGTGATATAAGCGAACAGTCCGAGGATGAATCCGATCCAGATAAGTGCTGTCGGGATACCCTTGTAAGATGAGAGCTTATAGAACAGCCAGACGATAGCAGCGCAGATGATCACCGTCTTGATGACCGTGCCGACCAAAGACTCGAGCTTATAACCGTTCTTCCTGAGGTATGCACGATGGAGGAACGTATAGATAACGATGGCAATTGCAGCTACGATTCCCGTTACCAGACAGAACTTGTTCATGACGGTTCCGTCTGAAGCCTCGAGGGCAGGTCCGATGCCTGCGAACAGATCAGGGATGTAGCAGTCAGCGCCGCCGCCGAAGATGTTAAGGTATGTTGTGTCAGTTACAGAGTATGCGAAACCGCCCATTACGACGTTTGCAAGTCCTCTGAAGGCAAGCATTCCGGCGAGGGTCGCGATGAAGGGCGGAACCTTGACGAAAGCGATCCAGAAGCCCTGCCACATGCCGATGAGAAGTCCCATAACGAGCATTACGATAACTGCCACGGGCCACGGGATGCTCTTATCCATCATGATGGCTCCGACGCCGCCTGCGAAGCAGACAACGGAACCTACTGCGAGGTCGATGTTACCGCCCGTCAGGATGCAGAGGAGCATACCTGTCGCGAGTACGAATACGTATGCGTTCTGTGCGATGAGGTTGGTGATGTTCTGTGCGTAGAGGGCCCTGCCAGATGTTGCAAAGTTAAAGAAGATAACAACCGCAACAAGGGCGATAAGCATCATGTACTTCTTTAAGAAAGATGAGATCTTACTGCCTGTCATGCCTGGTCCTCCTTTCCTGTCTCGTCTTCAGAAACAGTCTCTGCCTCTGTGACCGGTGCATCTTCATTTCCTGTCTTTACGATGCAGGCCATGATATTCTCCTGAGTTGCTTCGGAAGCGGGGAGCTCACCGACTATCTTGGCTTCATTCATGATATAGATCCTGTCACTCATGCCGATGACTTC
>JAEEGH010003079.1_pt1 | contig 44314 bp, 37 predicted proteins | sample 9134181 | NCBI WGS metagenome assembly JAEEGH01 (sample SAMN16246544, study PRJNA631951) | gut metagenome | biome: gut microbiome; feature: rumen; material: DP-attached | host: Bos | place: Iran: Karaj | collected 2018-10
CTTGCTGATATTAAGCGGATAAGAAAATTTCTTTTGAGCGAGTTCCGCTGTTTCCTTATCTTCCGCTTGTTCGGGAGTGTCTGTATAATCCCATTCCCAATAGCAACTGTCTATCAGCTTGTTTACAAGTACTTCTGCATCTTTGTCGTTTTTTTCCGGAGCAATGATAGAACGCAAAGTTCTCCTTAGCGTGGAACTTTTAAACGGACCGCGGATATGCCAGCGAATACGTCTGCTCATATCGCTGCTGATACCAAAATATAATGCAATATAAGTTGCTCCTTCAATACTTTTTTCTTGGAGAATTCTGCCTTCATGTTGCAGGGGACTCTTGAATTTCGACAACAACTTTTTCGCTTCGGTTTTGGGAAACCACCAGCGATAAACTCCGGGGCGTTTTTCAACCTCTAATTGTCTTTTTTCAAGTTGTTCCCGCAATTTCGCTACTAATTTTATATTATTCATTATTGAAGAATGCAAATAGTTCAGTTTTTACTGCCTATCCTTTTCTTTTTCACCGGAGATTCCCCATCCGGCACAAACATAAAAACTTGAAAATAAAAAGCGCGGGAATCTGAATCCATCACTTATCCCGCACACTTGGCTCTGGTATTGCCATCTCCCGAGGATAAGCAATGCCGAAGCCCACGCTGTTGTATATATCATAGGAATTTGGATTCCTATGTATAGAAATGCTAAAATAGCATCACTATAGACATATATCAACCTATGGACATTGACCATTGCCTTACCGTGCGGAAGATTTTGAATTTACCAGATTCGTGTGCCGCAGATAAGACGTTATCTCAACGCCTTTTAGTATTTTGTCGCCCACCCCAAACCCATCAAGGCTTCGGATGTTTGACGATGCAAAAATAATAAAAAAAACAATACAAATAGAACTATCTCAATATTTTTTTAATAATTTTAAAACAATTTCAATATTTTTTATAATTATGACTTCTACACAAAATTTTTCCTCTTATACATACAACATCATTTTGTGAAAGGTCCATCGCACGTTGAGACGAATAATAATACAATGTTTAAAATTCAATTTTTCTTAAAAATTGTTACTTGTTTCAAATTTTTATTGTACTTTTGCAAGCTGAAAATACAAAATTTTTGTATATACAGCTTGCTTATGAATATTTTGAATATCATATTATCCAGTTCACGGACGGTGTTTACCCCTCAATGGTTAGCCATGACATGTGAAGAAAAAGAACGGCAGTCATTACGACGTTCTCTTATTTACTATGCCAAAAAAGGAGCCCTGCTAAATCCGCGAAAGGGCATTTATACCAAACCGGCATACAATGAACAAGAAATGGCTTGTGCATTGCTAAAACCGTCTTATATCTCTCTTGAGTACGTGTTAGCACGTGCCGGTGTAACGTTTCAATACAGTTCGGATATTACCTGCATCAGCTACCAAAACCGCATTATCGAAGTGGATAAACGTTCCTATGTATTCCGGCAAATCAATCCCAAAATATGGATGAACATGGCGGGCATTGAACAGCACGACAATATTGCCATTGCCACACCGGAGCGAGCTTTTCTGGATATGCTCTACCTCAGTAGCGGACAATGCTATTTCGACAATCTGCATCCCTTAAAAAAGAATCTTATCCGACAGATTCTGCCGGTTTACAATTCTCAGATATTAACCAAACGCGTAGAAACACTTTTAAATCTATAAACTATGGATATCAACAAACACCGTTATTACTTGACACAAGTACTATTAGCTATATTTCGTCATCCTGAATTATGCAAACTGCTGGCATTCAAAGGAGGCACCTCGCTAATGCTCTTCCATGGCTTGACGCGATTTTCTACCGATTTGGATTTTACCTTGTTAGATGCTACAAAATCAAAATATGTATATAAAGAATTACATCGTTTGCTGCTGAAATTCGGCACTATTGACGATGAAGCTATGAAATTTTATGGTCTGATTCTGGTGCTCAACTACGGCAAGGACGAACGGCTGTTGAAAGTGGAAGTCAGCAATCGCGAATATCCCAACCACTATGAAATTCGCTCACTACTCGGCACGGATATTCGTGTTATGACACTACCGGACATGTTTGCACATAAACTATGTGCATTAGGCGAACGAATTACTCCACGCGACATCTACGATGTATGGTTTTTCTTGCAAAAACGCACAGCGATTAACGAAGAGATTGTCCGCATGCGTACCAATATGTCCGTCAGCGAGTATGCACAACAATGTGCAAAAAAAGTGCGAGAATATAGTTCCCGAATACTGATGCAAGGAATCGGAGATGTTCTCATGGACAATCAATCCAAGAATTTCGCCCGCAAGCAACTTATCCCCGAAACCGCCTCCGCATTGGAACTATTCGCCACATATCCTTTACTGGCTTAACATTTTTCGCGACATTACCTCTAAGAGCATTTCAAATGTAATTTATTTGCATTTTCTTGCCCTAAATCTTTGTTTATTTCAAAATTTTGTTGTACTTTTGCAAGTTGAAAATCGTAACACACATTACGGTAATACGTGTTACGTTTATAAAAATTCAAAGAAAAAATGAAATTCTATAATCGTGAAAAGGAGTTGCAGTTATTGCATGAAATTGAGGTTACATCGTGTGAACATTCGCAGATGACAGTATTGGTAGGACGGAGACGTATCGGGAAAACCAAACTACTACTGAAAGCCATTGAAGGCAAACCGTCTGTATATTTATTTGCCTCACGCAAAAGTGAAAGTATCCTTTGCCAACAATTTGTTGAAGAAGTGGAGCGATCGTTGAATATGCCTATTGGCCGGTACACGCGTATTGCCGCTCTCTTGGAACATTTGATGCGTATCTCAAAATATACTCCTTTCACGTTGATTATAGATGAATTTCAAGAATTGGAGAAAATAGATTCCTCTATCATTGGCGACATACAACGGGTTTGGGACCTAAACAAAGACGAAAGCCGGATAAATTTATTACTCAGCGGCAGTGTCTATTCCATGATGAAGCATATCTTTGAGGATGCAAAAGAACCGCTATTCTCTCGCGCAAGCCATATTATAAATTTAAAGGCTTTCAGCACCGACACACTGAAAACAATTCTTGCAGATTTCAATCCCCACTACACACAAGAAGACTTGCTTGCTCTTTACATGTTCACAGGTGGTGTAGCTTGGTATGTAGAACTGCTGATGACGGCCAAAGCATGGACGTGGAAAAAGATGATAGAGGTGATTTTTCAAGAACAGTCACTATTTATCAATGAAGGAAAAAATCTGCTAATTGAGGAAATAGGAAAAGAATACAGCATCTATTTCTCCATATTGGAGTGCATTTCGCGAGGAATAAACACCCGGGGAGATATAGAAAATGCAACAGGGGTGAAGGAAATCGGCGGCTACCTTAGCAAATTAGAGAAAGACTTCGGTATTATTGCTCAGTTGCGTCCGATATTTAGCAAACCGGCTTCCAAAACCGTCAAATATACTATCTCTGATAACTTCTTGACGATTTGGTTCCGATTTTTCTACAAATACATGAATTATGTAGAATCCGATAACTTTACACTACTGAGAAAGATGGTCAAGAGAGACTATCAGACTTGTTCCGGTATTATGTTGGAGCGATATTTCCGTCAACAAGCTAAAGAATCCGGCAAATACACAGATATCGGACAATTCTGGGACAAGAAAGGACAACACGAAATTGACATAATCCTTGTTAATGAGCAAGAACAACTTCTTCGTATAGGAGAAATCAAACGCCAAGCAAAAAACATTGATTTCTACGCCTTACAAAATAAAATAGATCATTTCTTGTCTCTACACCCCCAACTTCAGCAATATACAAAAGAAATTCTTACATTATCAATGAAAGATATGTAATTTATTCGCATTTTTTAAATAAATTATTTCTTATTATCTGTTTGTGTGGTACTTATAAATTCAAAATCGTAACATACATTACGGTAATATATGTTACGTTTGCTAAAAAGAACATAGCAAAATGTATTTTTACTGCGGATTTGTCTATAAAATGAATATATGCAAAACTATTTGCATTAAGAATTCAAAGTAAGCTCTTTTCGATTCAAAGCATCGGATTTTATTCGTTTACAAACACAAAATCCATTTGTTTTTTAGTTTGATCAACAGCTTTTACCTTCACGCTGACAGCATCTCCCAAGCGGATGGTTTTGCCGCTGTGTTGTCCGATATAGCGATAGTTTTCTTCGTCATAATAGTAGAAATCGTCTGTCAGCGTTTTCACTGACACCATTCCCTCGCATTTGGAATCATCCAACTGCACCCAGATGCCCCATTTGCTGACACCGGAGACGACACCGTCGAACACTTGCCCGATCTTGTCGGACAAAAACTCCGCCTGCTTGTATTTAATAGAATTTCTTTCTGCCTCGGTTGCCTTTTGTTCCATATCGGAAGCATGTTTGCATTTTTCTTCCAATTCCTCTTTGTTGACAGAAGGTTTTCCGGTTAAATAACGGGTTAACAAACGATGCACCATCAAATCGGGATATCGGCGGATAGGAGATGTAAAATGTGTATAATATTTAAATGCCAAACCATAATGTCCAATATTGTCGGTGGAATACACAGCTCGCTGCATGGTTCTAATCGCCAGAGTTTGTATCATGTTTTGCTCTTGCCTGCCCTGTATATCTTTCAACAAACCATTCATTGATGCAGATAAATTCTTGCTGCCGGACAGACGCATTTGGTAGCCGATTCTTTCCAAGAAGGTATTAAAAGTATTGATTTTTTCATCAGAAGGTTTGTCGTGAACACGATAGACAAAACTTTTGGCCTCCTGATTTTGGGCTACCTTGCCGATTTTCTCTGCCACTTTGCGATTGGCTAACAACATAAAATCTTCTATCAATTGATGTGAATCGGTGTTTTCACATATATAAACGCCTATCGGTTTGGCATTTTCGTCTAAGATAAATTTCACTTCCTCTGTGGCGAAATCAATAGCCCCATGGTCAAAACGCTCTTTTCGGAGTATTTTTGCCAATTTGTCCAATGTGAGGATTTCTTCGGCGAATTCACCTTTTTTAGTCTCAATAATTTCCTGCACTTCCTCATAGTTAAAGCGTCTATCGGAATTGATGATCGACCTGCCTATCCATTGCTTATGGATTTTTGCTTGGTCGTCTAATTCAAAAACAACCGAATAGCACAATTTATCTTCATGAGGTCGCAATGAACAAAGCAGGTTGCACAATTTTTCCGGCAACATGGGATAGGTTCTATCCACCAAATAGACGGAAGTGCCCCGTTGATAGGCTTCTTGATCTATTGCCCCGCCTTCTTTCACATAAAAAGATACATCGGCAATATGTACGCCCACTTGATAGTGTCCGTTTTCCATTTTTTTAAAAGACAAGGCATCGTCAAAATCTTTTGCATCTGCAGGATCGATGGTGAAAGTGAGCACATTGCGGAAATCTCTACGGGCATACAATTCTTTTTCCGGAATCGTAGTGGAAATATTTTCCGCCTCCTTCTCTGCTGCTTTCGAAAATTCCAAAGCAAAATTTTGGTCTATCAAAATAGACTTCATCTCCACATCGTTGTTGCCAGGATATCCCAATACCTGCTTTACGTTTCCAAAAGGATTTTTCACATGGTCGGACCATTCTGTAATTTCCACCACTACTTTTTGCCCGTTTTTGGCACCGTGAAGGTTTTCCCGTGGAATTAATATGTCAATAGGCATATTTACATCATCAGGAATAAAATAAGGAATTGTTCGAGAATAATTAATCGTGCCTACAAACAGTTTCTTGCTACGTTCCAATATCTCCACTACGCGGCCTTCCGGATGTTTGCCGTTACGGGCGGGAAACAACTGCACCTTCACCCGGTCACCATTGAGAGCATGATGGGTATTGTTGGCAGCAATAAACACATCTTCAATTTCAGGATTTTCTGACAATAGGTAGGCTTTGCCTGTAGGTTTCATCAGCAAACGACCTTCCAAAATATTGTCAGGATTCATTTCTACATGAATAGGATTGAGTTTGAATTTGCCTCTTTGACCGACTACCAACACTTGATGCTGCAACATATCGGTAATCGTTTTTTTGACCAATTCCCTGTCACTTTTATCGTTAATACCTAATTGTGCAGAAACTTGCTTATAGTTAAAATACTGATATGGATTTTTAGAAAAAACTGCCAACACCTGTGCTTCAAACAAGGTATTCGTTGTAAATTTATCCGATTTCTGTCTTTTTCTTGCCATAAATATTAATGTTTTGTCCACTGTTTGGTGGTGGATTGATAAACCTTTGTTTGTCCGTCTTTCAAGACAAACGACAACTCATAAGTAGTATCATTAATAATTTGATAATGAAACAATTCTTCTATCGACTCATCGTCAGGATACAATACCAACAAATCTTTCGGCAATGTTTGATGCTTCTTTTGGTATTTATCCAATTTGCCGACAATTTCTTTTCCATAACGGGTAACTGTATTCTCAAACATATCGTCATTTTTGTAGATGGCAATAATCACCATCACCGCTATGGAGACTATCAATATCAATGCCGACAAAGATACTTTCATATTCCAACGAGTCTTTCCTTTCATAATGGTTAATTATTTGTTTGCATTTTATATCACTTTTTTACTATTTGATGTTTTATTCATGCAAAACTGTCCGCAATACATCTAAAGAATGCAAAGCAGACAAATCTATTATATGTACTGTATAATATTTCAACAAGGTATCTAACAATGAATTACGAATACTATATGGGACAATATCCGCTTGTGAGGTTGGAAAAATCGGACTATTGAGCAACTCGTGCAAATAATAAGCTGTCATTTTATCCATTTCGTTGGCAGTTTGTTGCTCAAAGCGAGCATCAATAATATTAAAAACGCTACCTTGAAAATAATTGTCCATAGGCATAGAACCCAAACGCATAGCACTATGCAACAAAAATCGTAAATGAAAATCCGGTGAAAAACTATGGCTATAAAATTCATGTAAAGTTTGATAAAAGAAATCAAACAAATCGGCATCTTCACCGGCATTGAACAGCAATTTGTATAGCACTTCGTTGATAAACATGGCAACGGCAGTCTTCGTTAACTCGTAACCTTCACTACTGACTGAAGATATATATTGTACATCTTTCAAAAAGGCAAAATCGGAAGCATGTTTTTTCTCACTACAAAAATTCACCAACGTCATCGGCTGCAAAGCCGCCACATTACTTCTTTTGGACTTACGATAGCACATATAGGAGTTGGTGCCGGTTTCGGTATAGATTTTGACAATATCTTTATTGTCATTGAAATCAAATTTCCGTAATACTATGCCTTTTACTTTTTCTACCATTTAACTACCGTAACCGAATTTTTTTAATCTACTGTCGTCATTACGCCAGTCTTTCTGAACTTTTACACTCAACGACAAAAACACTTTGCTGCCAATAAAGTCTTCAATCGCCAATCTGGACTGTGTTCCCAATTCTTTGATAGCCGCTCCTTGATGTCCTAAAATAATGGCTTTCTGACTTTCTCGTTCTACATATATTGTTGATTCTATTCTTGTTATATTTTGTTCTTCTTTATAACTTGTTACCACCACTTCCACTCCATAAGGAATTTCTTTCTTATACAGCAAGAGTATTTTCTCTCGAATAATCTCCGATACAAAAAACCGCATAGAACGGTCGGTAAGTTCGTCTTTTGGAAAATAAGGAGGTGCCACCGGCAAACATTCCACCACTGCCTCCACCACCGATGACACATTGTCATCTTTCAAAGCAGAAATACAACAAGTTTTTTTAGGATGTACCAATGCTTCCCAATATTGTCGGCATCGCTCAATTTCTTCTGCCGACACCTTGTCTATCTTATTAATGATTAAAATAATGGGGATAGTCAAATGGCTCATCTCCTCTACAAGGGCTTCATGGTGATTTTTCTCACCTACTTCTACCATATATAGCAGAATATCACTATCTTGCAGAGCCGTTTCTACATATTGCATCATGTATTCCTGCATTTTGTAACTCGGCTTCAACACTCCCGGTGTATCAGAATAGACTATTTGAAAATCTTCTCCATTAACAATGCCCATAATTCTATGACGAGTGGTTTGGGCTTTGTTGGTGATGATAGACAATCGCTCACCTACCAAAATATTCATCAAAGTGGATTTTCCTACGTTTGGATTACCCAAAATGCTGACAAAACCTGCTTTATGTTTTTTTTCTTCTTCCATATCAATAATCTATCTTTCTACTACTTTTTTTCCACATTTCCAATGGCTTGGATGAATCCAAATCGGTAATATGTATGGTTTTCAGATGTCGCGATTCCATTTTTAAGTTAATCTCTTGATAAATAAATTCATCATCAAAGCCTGCATCGGCTGCCTGAAATCTGTCCGCAGCAAACACCAATCTTGCCGGACGAGCCCAATAAATGGCACCTAAACACATAGGACAAGGCTCACAACTTGCATAAATAGTACAACCTTCCAACTGAAAAGCATTCAATTGACTACAAGCATTTCTAATAGCTGTCACCTCTGCATGTGCGGTAGGATCGTTGTTGGCAGTTACCCTATTGGCACCTGTTGCCACTATTTTTCCGTCCTTAACGACTATAGCAGCAAATGGTCCTCCTTGGCTTTCAACATTTTTTACTGCCAAATCGATTGCCTGTTGCAGAAAATACCTATCCTCATCCTTTTGACACATAACTCTTTTTTGCAAAAATATCTAAAATTTATGACACTTATGACACTCTTGTTAAATTTTTATACACATATTTGAGTGAAAATTTTTTATAAATTGCTTTTTGATGCTATGTCATTTCTATGCTAAACAAATAGACAAAAAATGCCGAAAAAAAATTGTACTTTTGCAAAATTGACTACAAGATGAAAACTTCCATCAGCAACAAAGAAATTTGGCGAATTGCATGCCCTATCATGTTAGGGTTTATGACACAAACCATCATTTCTTTCACCGACACAGCCTTTTTGGGGCACTTGGGCATGATAGAACTCAGTGCCTCCATGATGGCAGGTATGTACTATTTTGTTTTCACTACCTTAGCCATGGGGTTTGCTGTCGGCATACAAATTTTTATTGCCAGACGCTATGGAGAAGGAAACTTTTCTAATATCGGAAAAATATTTTTTCATGGTGCCTTTTTTGTTTTTCTATTAGGATTGGCACTATTGAGTATTCTCTATTTCAGTAGCGGACTATTGTTAGATAAAATTATCAGTTCCGACAATATATACACCTCTGCAAAAACATATCTTAATTTCCGTCAATTTGGAATTATGTTTGTGGTGTTCAACTTTTTGTTCCGCTCGCTCTATGTAGGAATTTCCAACACCAAAGCCATCACCCTGTCAACAGTCATTATGGCCATTGTAAACATATTTTTAGATTATGCTCTTATTTTTGGTCACTGGGGATTTGCACCAATGGGAATTGCAGGAGCCGCCATTGCATCTTTATCGGCGGAAATATCAGCATGCTTGTTTTTTATCATATATACCTATTTTGCTGTGCCACAAAAATATGAAATTTTCAAATTTCATTCTATCGACAAATCATTGATGAGTAATCTTATCAAAATTGCATTTCCAAGCATGCTACAACGTCTTGCCTCTTTTGGTTCTTGGTTTGTATTTTTTATTATGATAGAAAAAATGGGAGAAATGGCAATCGGCATATCCTCCTTGGTTCGAAGTGTGTATATGGTACTCGTTATTCCTTCATTTGCCTTCGCCTCAACTGCCAATACTCTTACAAGCAGATTGATCGGTGAAGGTCGTAGCGAAGAAGTGTTTTCTACGCTATGGAAAATTATTAAAAACAGTGTTCTCTGTGCATTGCCCTTAGCTTTGATTGTTTGTATTATCCCATTGCAAGTTATACAAATTTATACCGATGATATTACATTGGCCACACTGGCACAACCCACCATTTATATAATAGCCGTTGCCACGTTGATACTTTCAGGCAGCACCATTTTCTTCGAATCTGTTTCAGGCACCGGCAACACACATGCCGCCTTTGTAATAGAATGTAGCATCATCGGCACCTATTTAATCTACATTTATTTCATGTCAATCTTAGTACCTATCCATTTTGTCTGGACTGCTGAATGGCTCTACAATTTTTTCATTGGCCTATTTTCTTTCATCTATCTCAAAAAAGCTCCTTGGCAAAAGAAAAAACTCTAAATTTCAATACTATACATAAAGAAAAAACTTTCTTTGAAATCTTTGCCCATTTCAACAAAAAGTTGTATATTTGCAAATTACTTTCATTTGAAATATTAAAGAAATAAAATACAATAAATAAATTAGGTATGAGTACAGCAGAAAAAAATTACCTTAACCCATTGGTTAAGTTTTTAGGCAAGAACCCTGACGAATTTACAAAGAAAGACATTCTTCAATACATCAAAGAGAATGACATTGCAATTGTTGATTTTCACTATGTTGGTGGAGATGGACGTATCAAAACGCTCAACTTTGTTGTTTCAGATGAAGAATACATTGAACAAGTGCTTACTTTCGGCGAACGCGTAGATGGTTCCAGTTTATTCTCCTTTGTACAAGCAGGCTCCAGCGATTTATATGTAATTCCTCGCTTCAGCACAGCTTTTGTAGACCCATTCAACGAACTGCCGACACTTGGCATCATGTGTTCGTATTATACAAAAGACGGTCAACCATTGGAAATTTCTCCGGAACATGTTTTACACAAAGCAGCAGCATCTTTTACAAAAGTTACCGGCATGAAATTCCAAACGATGGGCGAATTGGAATACTATGTCATCGGTGATGAAGAAGATTTATTCAAAGCCACCGACCAAAAAGGTTATCATGAATCAAGTCCTTTCACCAAGTTTGAAAGCTTCCGCAGAGAATGCATGTATCAAATTGCAAAAGCCGGCGGCATGATAAAATATGGTCACTCCGAAGTCGGCAATTTTACATTAGACGGCAGAATCTACGAACAAAATGAGATAGAATTTTTGGTTACAGATGTAGAACAATCAGCATTACAGCTTATTATGGCTAAATGGATTATCCGTCGTTTGGCTTATGAATATGGATTAGATGTTACCTTTGCACCAAAAATCACTGTCGGAAAAGCCGGAAGCGGCATGCACATTCACACTCGCATTGTAGATAACAATGGTAAAAATGCCATGGTAACAGACGGACAATTGAACGAAACTGCTCGCAAAGCCATCGCCGGCTACATGGAATGTGCTCCATCTTTAACAGCATTCGGCAATATGAATCCGACTTCTTATTTCCGTTTGGTTCCACATCAAGAAGCTCCTACTACCGTTTGTTGGGGTGACAGAAATCGTTCTGTATTGGTACGTGTTCCTCTCGGATGGACTGCCAAAACCGACATGGTTTCCAACGAAAATCCATTAGAAACACCAACTACAACCGATGGTTCGCAAAAACAAACTGTTGAATTCAGATGTCCGGACGGCTCTGCCAACATTTATTTGCTATTGGCAGGCTTGACAGTTGCCGCTCGTACAGGTTGGGAAATGGAAAATGCTTTAGACAAAGCAAAAGAAACCTATGTAGATGTTAATATTTTCGAAGATAAATATAAAGATTTGGTGGCTAACTTAAAGAGTCTGCCAACATCTTGCTGGGAATCTGCAGAAATGTTAAACAGCCAAAGAGCTATCTTTGAAAAATACGATGTATTTACACCGGAAATTATCAATGGTGTAATTGATATCTTAAAATCTCACAATGACAAGAATCTACGACAAGAATTAGAACAAAATCCTGACAAAATGATGGAGATTGTTAAAGAATTTTATCATTGTGGTTAAACAATTTTTTAATGCACATCTCGTTAAGAGATGTGCATTTTTTAATTAAAAGACACTCGTGTTTCTATCATTTTTAGAAGGATTGTTGTTAGGATTGCCCTTTGTCATTGTCATTGGGCCGGCTTTTTTTGCAATTTTGCAAACAAGCATGAACAAAGGATTCTATTCCGGCATGCAATTAGCCATCGGCATTGCCTTAAGCGACAGTTTGCTTATGTTTGGATGCTATTTTGGCTTAATGAGATTTTTTGCCAACGACACTTTCCAAATCATAATAGGATTTTTAGGAACTGCTGTTTTAATGATATATGGCATCTATCTTTTTCTTCGGACAAAACTTCCACAAACAAAAAATGACATAGAAATTCCGCTCCCTCTGAAAATCAAATGGGGAGACGTATTTACTCAAATCGGCAAAGGATTCTTTCTCAATATTATGAATCCATTTTTGTGGATGATGTGGCTGGCGATTGTTGTTTCTGCTACCAGTAATCGAACAACTGCTAATGCAGTAATATTTCTTATCGGTATAGAAATCATGATATTTTCAACCGATACCTTGAAATCTTATTTCGCCAACAAAATTTCCCACCTGCTTTCTCCCAAACTAATCTTCTATAGCAACAAAGTGGTGGGAGGATTGTTGATGTTGTTTTCAGTGATATTGTGTGTCCGCACAATAGGGCATTTTATTTTCCACCTATTTTAATCCATCTGCATGAGCATCAACTTTTTCATTATCATCATCACTTGTGCTGTTTCTATCATTTCTTTTCGACAAGCATCATGGTTCAACCGCTTGTGTTTTAGCCCGACAGCCATCGTTCAATATAATCAATGGGATAGAATGATTTCCTATGGATTTGTACATGCTAATTGGTCTCACTTGCTTATTAATATGTTTGTTCTTTATATGTTTGGTTCTATTGTAGAAGATACTTACTGCTACTTGTGGGATAACTGGGGAAAATTTATGTATCTGATTCTTTATCTTTCTGCCATTATAGTTTCCACATTACCGGATTTTATCAAACACAAAGAAGACTACAACTACATCGCTATTGGGGCTTCAGGAGCTACCTCTGCCATTGTATTCGCATCCATTTTGCTTTTCCCGACACAAAAATTATATCTTTTCTTTATTCCCATCGGCATTCCAGCTGTTATTTTCGGCATCGGATATCTCGCCTATTCCGCCTATATGAACAAACACGGACAAGACAACATCGGCCACAACACACATTTTTGGGGTGGCATTTATGGATTTGTTTTCAGTTTGATTTTCAAACCTCAACTTTTCATCGAATTTTTAGATAAAATATTCCACTAATCGTGGAATCGCCATGCAATGCCTACGGCAAAACCCATATCTTTGCTGGGATAATGTGGTGTAAAATAATAATTTCTTCCAAACAAACCCGCCCAAGCATGTGTCCATTTAGCTTGTAAAACAAATCGATTTATTTTTGCTTTCAAAAATACATCTAAATAACCATAATTGCCAACTTTAGTATCCGATTGAAGATAAAATTGTTGCAAAGCCGGATTGTATGCATCGGCATAGTAAGATGTATTGTACAAGAAATCCAAACCTAACACCACAAATAATTTTTCCTCTAATTTCTTTTTGCAGAAATAAAACCCGTAAAACATCGTTTGTCTGGTGGCAAAAACAGGAATGTGCAACTGCTTGTTGTCACAATATTGCAGATACATATTTGACGTCCAGCCAAAACCTTTGATAGTAAACGGAATATATGCTGCCAATTGATAAACATTGGTCAATTTGTCCATCTGCATTACCTTGCTTTTTTCTTGAAAAACAGTGTAATGATTCAACATATAATAATTTGCACTAATCTCATAGGACAAATATTTCCATTTAACATCAACAAGGAAGTTTTGCTGCTTTTTTAAATGATTGTTCCACAAATAATTGTTGGATAAATAATGCGAAAAAATATAATCGGGTGAAAAATTATAAAATTTCACATCTGTCTCTATGGTATGTTGCCATGTATGTTGCTTGCCAATATCCAGACATACATTTCCTTCAACCGTTACATCTCCTGCATTGTAGCCGTTGATAGTAAAATACGCATCTGCAGCTATTTCTAAACGACCAAACAATCTTGTCTGTATGGTGGCAAATGGAGTGAATTGGTTGTCTAAAAATCGACCGGTGGTATCATATACCATATTCAAAGAATGATTGACACCTGCCGCTAAATGAAGAAAATACGGTTTTTCAATAATGGTATCTTCAGGCATATAACTTGACCAATAGACACTGTTTTTCAACTGACGAAAACGAATGCGGGTGTAGGTGGTATCATTATTAAATAAATGATAATCATAAAAATCGGTTGCCGACACTTCATCGTCATGAAAAATATATCTTGTAGCATGATAGTCCAAATCGTGAACTATATAACCGACATTCACCTTTCTTTTATCTTCTTTTGCATTAGGAGAAATGGATAAATAATGCCTTAAAAAAATATGATTGTCCATTGTATTATTTTCTGCAGTCGTAAAATGAACATCTAACAGACGCACATTTTTTTTCGCAGCAAAGGCAGTATCGTACAAAATACCTCCGTTTTCACCCAACTTCATCATTGTAAAAGAATAATATAGTTTTATACCATATCGTCGATTGGGCATCACATAGTCTAAACCCACACCAACATTGACATCTCTTAATGCTTGATTGACATAGCGACCCTCTGCTAAGATAGTTTCCAAACCTGCATTCAATGTCAGACCTTCGTAAATATGTTGTGCATGAGTAGCCGAAAAGTGATTTTCTTTTCCGGAAGCAAAATCGTATGATAAATTGGTATAAACTGTCGGCAATGAATAAATTTTCCAATTTTCAAACGTCCTCAAATAACTATCATAAGGCAATTGTTTATACTGAAAGCCATGTTTACGAGAAAAATTAAAATTCATTGCTTTTTGTGCCTGTCCAAAACAACCTAAAGTAGCATAAAGATGATGACTATTTAAGGAAATATCTTCACAATAAGCATTCAATACTGATGTATCTATCAATTGCAAATCCTTACATTTGGCAATAGAAGTATTGAGATAATAAAAATAGGCAGGAGCATAATTCAAACCTCCTTCTTTATCCATCGTAGCGGTAGTGTCTTCGTTTGTTGTTTCCTGAGCAAACAAATTGCCACTGCCCATCATCAAAATGGACAACACAAAAAATGCTCTTACATATTTTACAAACATGTTGCAAAGATAACATTTTTTTGCCTAACTTTTTTCAATTGCAACTTTTAAGCAATTTTTTATTTTCATTTTCGTTTTTTACATTAAATATTTATTCAAAATGGTGGAAATAGATACAAATTTGGCAGATTATATCAATAAAAATATTATTCCGCAATATGCTCATTTTGACCATGCTCACAATCTTGACCATGTTCAAACAGTTATCAAAACAAGTTTGGATTTGGCAGCTCACTACCAAGTAAATATCAATATGGTGTTTACTATTGCCGCCTATCACGATTTAGGCATTGCCATTGACCGCGATACACATCATATTGAATCGGGAAAAATTCTTTTAGCCGACAACAATCTTAAAAAATGGTTTTCAGAAGAGGAAATCGGCATCATGAAAGAAGCCGTTGAAGACCATCGAGCATCATCTAAAACAGCCCCTCGAAGCATTTACGGAAAAATTGTCGCAGAAGCCGATAGGGATATTTCCACACACAAGATTTTGCTTCGCACCATTCAATTCGGCTTGGACAAATATCCTAACGAAAGCAAAGAATTTCATTATCAACGATTTCTACGACATTTGAACGAAAAATACGCCGAAGGCGGCTATTTAAAATTATGGATACCCTATTCCGACAATGCCGCCAATTTGAAAGAATTGCAAATGCTGATAAAAGATAAAAATCGACTTAGACAAGCATTTGAAAAAATTTTCACTGAAATTCATCCATAAAAAAAAGCAGCGAAAATCGCTGCTTTTTTTTTACATTAATATTTATTATTTCTTATCGAAGATAAGTTTTTGATTTGCCTTATCGATTCTATAAGTACCGAAGTTGTCTTCAAATGTTTCTCTTCCGATTACTACAGGAACTTTTTGTCCTTTTACAACCGTCATTTCCACATTTTCCATCACATCATCGCTAATACGTAAAGTTTGTAGATAAACTTTCACGCCATCAATGATAGTACCATCTTCAGCTACAATAGCCTTTTCTCCCAATTCAAAGTCACCTACAGTGATAATAGCTTCCTTCAAAAATGCCATTGCTTGATCGTATGAAATAGTCATTTTTTCACCTTTAGGTTCCAATAAGAATTTCATTGTTTTGCTATTCAAATAGCAAGTGCCATAAGTTAAGTCTTCATCTGTCTCAACCGGAATAGAAACTTCTGTTACGATATTGACAATGGATGCTCCGCCGTCTTCTACTGCATCTACATGTCCTTTTGGAACATAATCGTCTCTTAGAATCATAAATTCAGTACGACGATTCAAATCGTGAGCGGCTTCTTGGTCTTTCTTCGGCAAACTCAAGATGAAAGCACTATCCAAAACAGTTCCTTTTTTGAAAGTAATACCTCTTGATACTTTATCTTTTTCCAAAACGCGAGGTACTTTTTCACCATAACCTTTTGCTACCAAACGGTCAGGATCTATACCCGATTCTATCAAGAAACGTACGCAAGATTCTGCACGACGTTGTGACAAGGTATCATTGGTCATTGGAATAGGTCTAAAGTCAGTGTGAGAACGCAACTCAATAACCAAAGTCGGGTTATCTTGCATAATCTTCAACAAACCACGCAAAGAATCTTCATATTGCGGTTTCAAATCCCATTTTGCCAAATCGTACAAAATATCAGGCAAAACAACCGGTTCTTTCGGAATAGGATTGATTAAGAAATCATGACGCAAGTCTTTATTTTCGGTTAATCCTACTGTGGTTTCTCTACCTTTACAATTATCATTTTCATAATAACCGCTCTTTTGCACCAACAAATCATAAGTCAATTCACCCAAAACTTTTGTTTTGTCAAAACTATAATAACCTTTTACATCGGTAGTGGTTTTATAAGAAACTCCATTTGATGCAGTCAGAGTAACTGTTGCTCCATCAACATATTGACGGGTAACACTATCTTTTACATAACCGGAAATGGTGAAAACCAATGGGCGAAGTTTAAATGTCCAAATATCATCCATTCCTTTGCCACCGGCACGATTAGAGGTGAAATATCCTTTTTCTACAAAAGGAAATCCTGATGCAGGATCTATTACATTGGAATGGTCGAAAATAATACCATAGTCATCTGCTTCGGAATTGATAGGATATTTTAAATTTTCCGGAGTAGTCCACTCTCCATTGACTTTTTTAGTTCTAAAAATATCATAACCACCTAAACCGACATGTCCTTTGGAAGAGAAATATAAAGTAGAATCATTTTCCAAAGATGGGAACATTTCGTGGTCTCCACTATTGACAACAGTACCTAAGTTAACAGGATTTTCAAATGGTTTGCTTTTTTTACTACGAGAAATAGACCATAAATCGTAACCGCCATTTGTTCCCGGCATATCCGAAACAAATATCAACTCTAATTCATCGCTGGAAATACAAGGATGAACATAGTCGAATGAATCCGGACCTATTTTTATTTCTGTAGGTGCACCCCAAGATTTTCCTTTTTTAGTAACTTGATACAATTTACAATAAGAAAGAGTCTTTTTTTCGTTAGGACAACGAGTAAAATACATAGTTGTTCCTTTAGGATTGAAAGTGGCTTCACCTTCGTTGGCATCCGAATTGACAATATTTTCTTTATCTAACAAAACAGGAGTGGTCCATTCCCCCGGAAAATCTACCAATTTGCTTTTTGGTTTGGTAGTGCTATATAAATCTGAAAATGCCTGACCTGACCATACATCCATATTTTTACCGGTACTACCTTCTCGAGAAGAAGTAAATACTATTTGATTTTCTTTGGTAGGAAGCCCCCATGCCGGAGACCAATCACTTTGAGCAGTATTCCATTTTTTCATGTTCTCCACCTCATGACGAGTTGGATTATTAATCCACTGCGGAGCTACTTTACAAGATTCTATTCTAGATTCTACTCTCGGATCTTTTGGACGCAATTTCTGATATTTTTCATAATACTTCAAAGCGGTCGGATAATCCTTTTTAATTCTATAAATATCTGCTAAACGCAAGAAAATAAGCGGATTGTCTTTTTGATAATTGACTTTTTCCAAACGCAAATATTGTTGCTCTGCTTTTTTCAAATCTCCGCTCATGGAATAGCATTCTGCCATACGGAACATAATACGGCGTTTTTCAACCGGATTCTTCTTAACTTTTCCGTATGCTTTTTTATATAATTCCGCTGCTTCTGTGTATTGAAACGTTGCAAACGCTTTGTCAGCTTCGGCAGATGGAGATTTTTGAGCAAATGCTGAAATATTGATTATCAGCATCATAGCAAACAAATAACCTAACTTTCGTAATCCTTTAATCATATTTTTAATACGTAAAATTTCAATTTGCTAAAATACTAAAAAAAACAATATCAACTGACTTTTTCTTTGATGTTTTTTTTATTTTAAAACAAGCAACTGATTTTCAACAAATAAAAAAGCCGTAACAGAAAGTTACGGCTGTAAAATGAATTAAAAAATACAAAATGATTTTCTATTATTATTTTGCGGAAATTGCTGCCAAAGCAATAGAATACATCTTTGTTTTTGCAGAATCTCCACGTGAGGTAAGTACACAAGGCACTTTTGCACCGACTACCATACATCCCAATTCAGCTCCGCCGAATTTGGTACAAGCTTTATAGAACACGTTGCCGGATTCTATATTCGGGAATAACAAACAATCGGCATCACCCGCTACTTCACCTGTAAGTTTCTTAATTTGAGCACTTTCTTTATCTATGGCAACATCCAATGCTAAAGGACCATCTACCAAAGCTCCTTTTATCTGACCACGGTCTCCCATCTTAGAGATAATAGCGGCTTCTACACAAGCCGGCATGCCGGTAGATACTTGTTCGGTTGCAGCCAATACAGCTACTTTCGGTTTTTCTATTTGTAAGGATTTGGCAGTGCTAACCAAATATCCCAATATGGCTTGTTTTTGCTTCATATCCGGAGCAGGAATAATTGCCACATCGCTTGCTATCAACAATTTGTGATATTTCGGTATTTGGAAAACAGCTATATGTGTAAGCATATCATTCTTTTTACCGGGCATCAAACCATTTTCTTTGTTTAAGATAGCTCGCATATATTTGTCAGTACTGAGCAAACCCTTCATCAATATGTCGCCTTCACCTTTGTTGATAAGACTTACAGCTACGGTGCCGGCCTTGGTTTCATCGGCTTCTTGTACTATTTTGAATACCGATGCATCAAAGTTATGTTCTTTACAAACATTTTTAATTGTTTCTTCATCGCCGACTAATGTAGCTTCTACTATACCTGCCTGTATGGCATTATACACAGCTTCTATGGTGTGAGCATCGTTAGCGTATGCTGCTACCAATCTTTTTTTACCTTTAGCTTTTACAACTTCTAAAAGTTGATCTAATTTAGTTATACTCATTTCTTTTACTTAATCTTATGTTAAACAGTCATTATTTCTTTCTCTTTCATGGCAAACAACTTGTCAATATCAGCAATAAAGGTATCGGTTGCTTTTTGGATGTCGTTTTCTAACTTTTTGATTTCGTCTTCTGAAACGCCATTGTCTTTCAATTTTTTGGCTTGATCGTTGGCATTTCTACGAATGTTTCTTATATTGACTTTTGCTTGTTCTGTTTCTTGTTTTGTTCTTTTTACCAATTCTTTACGTCTTTCTTCCGTCAAAGTTGGCACTATTACACGGATTATTTCTCCATTATTTTGTGGATTGAAACCCAAATTGGCAGCCATTATCGCTTTTTCAATAGGTCCTATCATGCTTTTTTCCCAAGGTTGAATCAATATTTGCTTAGGATCCGGTGTGCCTATGCTTGCCACTTGCTCAATAGGGGTCGGCGTACCATAATAATCTACTTTGACACCTTCCAACATTTTTGGATTAGCCTTGCCTGCTCTAATTTGCTCTAATTCTTTTTTCAAAAAGTTGAGTGAATTGGTCATATCATTTTTCATTTCACTCAAACATTCACTACTTGTTGTTACCATAATATTTATTTGTTTTATAATTATTCTTCAGCAAAAGGACCATCATTGCCTTGTGTTTCAACAGCTCCTGATTCCATTTGCTCTTGTTGTTCTTTCTCTTTTTCTTGTTGTTCTTTCTTACGCAATTTTCTCACCTCTTTGTCTACATAAGATTTTCCCCATTTGAATACCACCAAATAGTGAAAATAGACAATAATAAACCAAATAAGTGTCAATCCTGCACAAAATTTCAACATTGAACGACCTAAATCACTATCCTTGAACAGAAAAAAATACAATACCCAAAGCAATGCACATACTAAAATAAATATGGTGCAATGAATACGCATATTGACTCTATTTTTTGCTTTTGCCCGCCTTTTTCTTTCTTCCGGTGTTTCCTCTTGAGGAATTTGATCAATTTCTGCCATAGTTTATTCGTTTAAAATTTTTGTACCTACTTTTTCTCCATTTACCACTTTATATAAATTGCCTTGCGTATTCATATTGAATACTATTATAGGCATATTATTTTCTTTGCAAAGTGTAAATGCCGTTAAATCCATAATATGAAGATTTCTTTCGTATGCTTCGTCAAAAGTAATTTCATCAAATTTCACTGCATCAGGACATGTTTCCGGATTTTTGTCATATACACCATCCACTCTAGTACCTTTAAGCAATATATCTGCATGGATTTCTATAGCTCGCAAAGCACCTGCAGAATCAGTAGTAAAGAACGGATTGCCAGACCCTCCGGCTATGATTACAACATTGCCTTGCTTCAAATAGTCCATAGCACGCCTGCTGCTCATTTTTTCACATACAGGGTCTATTGCCAAACCTCCTAACACAACAGACTTTACTCCCAAAGATTCTAACATTCCTTGTAGAGCCATGCTATTGATAGTAGTAGCCAACATACCCATATAATCCCCTTGTACACGGTCGAATCCGTTTTTAGCACCTTGTAATCCGCGAAAGATATTTCCGCCACCGATTACAACTGCAATTTCCACTCCACAATCAACTGCAGATTTAATCTCTGTTGAAAAATAATTCAGCATTTCGGTATCTATACCGCTGCCGCTTTTTCCTGCCAAGGACTCTCCACTTATTTTTAATAAAATTCTTTTGTACTTTACCATCAATCTATATTCTATTGAAAATCTTTTAAATAACCGGCAATTTTTTACATGATTGCCGACTTACAAATCAAGTGCAAAGATAACATTTTTTTTCAAATATTTGTGCAAAAAATTATATGGCAATATTTTTAATCATATAATTTTCTAACAATCAAACACTAAAATAATTTAAACTCAATTTATTTTGACATAAGTCACTTTCAACATCTCACTAAAACAAGAAATTTTCATACCTAAACAAACCTCATCCGGCAAGAAGCAATAAGCAATTTTAATTCATAATTTTGTGTTATCTTTGCAAAAAAAAGATTATGCAAAAAGAAATAAACAACAACCCATTGTTAAACAACTGGATACTACCTCCTTTTGACAAAATTAAGTCTGAAGATTTTTTGCCGGCCATACAATTTGCTGTCAGCCGAGCCAAACAAGAAATAGATGCAATAGTAGCCAATCCTGAAGAACCAACCTTTGAAAATACCATTGTCGCCTTGGACAAAAATGGCATGCTATATAGTGATATTTGCAATATTTTCTATAATCTTTTGGAAGCAGAATCAAACGAAGAACTACAAGAAATTGCCGAAAAATTGATTCCGATAGAAGTAGAGTTTTCCAACTATATTTTCTTAAATGATGCACTCTTTCAGAAAATTAAGCATGTTTATCAGAAACGTGATTCTTTAAATTTGGCGGAAGACGCTCTTACACTGCTGACTGACAATTATAAATCGTTTTGCCGTAATGGTGCCAATTTGAATGCAAACGATAGAAAACGCTACGAGAAATTGGTAGAAGAATTGTCAAAAAAAAGTCTGCAATTCAAAAACAATCTTTTAAGTGCAACTACTGCATTTGAAATGTATTTTCCTGAAAATGAGAAAGACCAATTAAAAGGACTACCGGAAAACGAATTAGCACTTGCCCATGCAAAGGCATTAGAAAAATCGCACGACAATGGTTGGTCATTTGACCTATCTATGCCAAGTTACTCCGCATTTATTAAATATGTAGAAAATAGAGATTTACGAAAAAAAATCTATTTCGCATATAATAGCCGTGCCTTTGGTGGAAATTTTGACAATTCACAAACTATTTTTGACATTCTCCACTTGCGGAAAGAATTAGCACAACTACTTGGGTATCAAACATATTCTGACTATGTTTTAGAAGAAAGGATGGTAAAATCAAGCAAAGAAGTATTTGATTTTCTTCATCAATTGATCAATATTTTTAAGCCGGTTTCACAAGAAGAAGTGAAAATGTTGACCGAATTTGCTCATGAAAACCATTTTGAAGGAGAATTGCAAGCCTGGGACTGGTCCTTCTATGCAAATAAATATCAACTTGCTCATTTTCAATATGACGAACAAGAAGTAAAACCTTATTTCCAATTAGAAAATGTACAAAAAGGCATTTTTTCGTTAGCCGAACAACTTTATGGCATTCACATCAAAGAAAATTCAAAAATACCTGTCTATCAAAACGATGTAAAAGCATACGAAATTTTTGAAAACGAAGAAAAGATTGGTACACTCTACATGGATTTCTTCCCGAGAAATAGTAAACGCAACGGAGCATGGATGACATCGTTTAAAGATCAAGGTTTTGATGCTGATGGCAACAAAATACTTCCGATAGTATCGCTGGTATTCAATTTTACACCTGCAACTGCTGATATGCCTTCTTTGTTAACCTTCAACGAAGTAAGTACTTTCTTGCACGAATTTGGACACGGTTTACACGGGTTGTTGTCAAAAGTGAGATATAATTCATTGTCAGGAACATCCGTTGTAAGAGATTTTGTTGAATTACCATCTCAAATCATGGAACATTGGGCCACCGAAACCGAATTTTTGCAAACATTTGCCTTTCATTATCAAAATCATGAACCAATCAAAGCCGATTTGATAGAAAAAATAAAACTTCACGACAATTTTTTGTCCGGCTACTACAATATGCGACAATTCACTTTTGGCTTATTAGATATGCAAATGCACAGTCAAAAAACTGATTGGGAAGGAAATTTGGAAGCGATAGAAGAAAAAATCACACAAATTACACAAGTTTTGCCACATGTAAAAGGCACCTGCATCAGTACAGCTTTTTCACATCTTTTCGGCGGTGGTTATGCATCCGGTTATTATGGATATAAATGGGCGGAAATGCTCGCCGATGATGCCTTTGCAGAATTTTCCGACAAGGGTATTTTTTCCAAAGAAACTGCCAAAAGATTTCGGGAAAACATCCTCTCACAAGGTGGCAATGTCGATGCCATGGAGTTGTATATTCGATTTAAAGGCAAAAAACCTACAATAGATGCCCTTTTAAAACGTTATCTTGGGGAAAAATACTATCTTTGCAACTTTGTAAAATAAAGAACATGGAGCAGAAAGAAAAAAAATTGTTTTTATTTGACGCTATGTCATTAATATTTAGGGCATACTATGCGTTGAATAAAAATCCACGTCTTACATCAAAAGGTTTGAACACTTCAGCCATATTGGGTTTTACTAATACATTATATGAAGTAATAAAAGCGGAAAAACCTACACACATGGCAGTGGCATTTGACAGCCACGGACCTACAGTGCGACACGCTGATTTTGAACAATACAAAGCCAATCGAGATGCCACCCCTGAAGATATTGTAGCATCCTTGCCTTATATTGACGCCATCTTAGATGCTTTCAACATTCCCATACTACGACTAAGCGGCTACGAGGCCGATGATATCATTGGCACCTTCGCAAAAAAGGCAGAACAACAAGGTTTTACCACCTACATGATGACTACCGACAAAGATTACGGGCAATTAGTATCAGAAAATATTTTTATATACAAACCCGCACACAAAGGTTCGGAAATTTCGATATTGGGAGTGAAAGAAATTTGCGAGAAATATTCCATCAACGAACCTGAACAACTGATTGACATTTTAGGTCTTTGGGGTGACGCTGTTGACAACATCCCCGGCATAAAAGGGATTGGTGAAGTGGGTGCCAAAAATCTCATTAAACAATTTGGCAGCATAGAAAATATGATTGCAAATGTTGATTTGATTCGTAATGAAAAACTTAAACAAAAAGTAATAGACGGCAGCGAAGATGCTATCTTGTCAAAATCACTGGCAACCATTATACTTGATGTACCTATAGAATTTGACGAACAACAATTGAAATTTGACAAACCAGATGTTGGCAAACTGAAAAAGATTTTTGACGAATTGGAATTCAGAACACTTTATCAACGTATTATCAAAGATTTCAATTTAGAGCAAACTACCACTAAACCGACTACATTTTCAGATAGTTTGTTCCCTGACTTATTTTCTCAAAGCATCAACAACTCCCTCAATAGTAACAAGACATACAACCAAATAACCAACATTCAGGAATTGGCAAAATTTATTGAAAATATCAAAACCAAAAATTGTTTTGCATTCATTCCTAACATTAAAATTAATATTGACCAAAGCAAAAGTTTATTAGGACTCGCATTTTGCACCGAAAAAGACAAAGCCACTTATGTACAACTTCCCGATAGAAAAGAAGCATTAATAGCTTGGCTCAACATCTTGGAAGAAATTTTCACCAACAAGCAAGAAAAAATCACCTACGAACTCAAAAATAGCATCAAAATATTCCACACATGTGGCATGGAAATTCAAAATAACTGTTTTGACACTATTTTAGCACACTATATATTAGAACCGGAAGCAAGACACAATATAGAAAATCTTTCTGACAACTATTTGCATTCCAATTTGATGTATGCCTCCAACAATGATTTTTGGTACTTTTGTGAGCAAGCTGACATTGTTTTTCAATTAAAACCTGTTTTTGCCAAATTGATGGAAGAACGAGAAGCCACAAAATTGTTCAACGAAATTGAAATGCCGCTGGTGGCGGTATTGGCAGAAATGGAAGAAACCGGAGTGAAAATTGACGTAGATTGTTTGAAAAACTATTCTATCGTTTTGGACGAAAGAATCTCCGCTATCAAAAAGGATATTTATGCAATGGCGGGAGAAGAATTCAACATCGGGTCTCCCAAACAATTAGGAATTATTCTTTTTGAAAAATTACGCATTATAGATAATGCAAAACTCACTAAATCAAAACAATATCAAACAGGAGAAGATATTTTGATAAAATTGGAGAACAAACATCCAATTATCAGTAAAATTTTAGAATTTAGAGGATTAAGCAAATTAAAATCCACTTATGTAGATGCTTTCACCTTGCTGGTAAACAAGAAAACAGGCAGATTGCACACACAATTCAATCAAACTGTTACAGCCACAGGTCGCTTAAGTTCCAGCAATCCCAATCTACAAAATATTCCTATTCGCGATGAAGACGGTAGAGAAATTCGCAAAGCATTTGTTCCCAGCAATCCTCAATACACACTTATCGCTGCTGACTACTCACAAATTGAATTGCGATTGGCAGCCGTAATGAGCCACGATGAAAATATGCTCAACGACTTTATGCACAATGTTGATATTCATGCTGCCACTTCTGCCAGAATATATAACGTTGACATAACCGATGTTACAAAAGACATGAGAAGACATGCCAAAGCCGTTAATTTTGGCATCCTATACGGAATGAGTGCCTTTGGGTTGGCAGAACGACTGAATATTTCTCGCACTGAAGCAGCACAATTGATAGAACAATATTTTGAAAAATTTCCAAGCATCAAAGATTATATCAATCAACAAATAGAATTTGCTCAAAATCATGGTTACGTAGAAACTATCATGAAACGAAGACGTTACTTGAGAAATATTAATTCCAAGAACAACAATCTACGAAGTTTTGATCAACGAAACGCCGTCAATGCCCCTATTCAAGGAACGGCTGCCGATTTGATTAAAATTGCCATGATAAACATTTACAGAGATTTGAAAAACAATAATTTGAAGGCTAAAATAATTTTACAAGTTCACGATGAATTAGTTTTAGACGTACCTTTGGAAGAAGTAGAAAAGGTAAAAGAAATTGTCAATAAAAACATGACAACCGTCATCAACATGCCTATTCCGCTTTCCATTGACATGAAATGTGGACAAAATTGGTTAGAAGCACATTAAAAAATGCTGAAGAAAATATTTGGAACTTTCGGAACAAGACTTTTGTGTGTATTGATATCATTCGGATTGGTGATTGTCAATACTAATTATTTTCATGCAGAAGGAGTTGGAACAATCGGTTTGTTTGTATTAGGCATCAGCATATTACAAATTTTTACATCCGTTTTGGGAAGTGATTCCATTGTATATACATTGCCACGATACGACCATTTTCAAATTATCTTTATTGCTTATCTTTCTTCAATAATTATCAATTTGATAGGTAGTGGTATCATGTTTATATTCAAACTGATACCCATGGAATATTTTGGTTTGTTTATTTTTTCAACTATTTGTGTATCATTTTATTCTATAAATATGCAAATTCTTTTATCCAAAAAGAAAATTGCACTTTACAACATTTGTTCGCTTATGCAAATAGTGATGTTGGCAATATGGCTTTGCTATTTCATATTTATTAGAAACCATCAGCAAGTTTCTTCCTATTTTATTGCCTACTCACTTTCCTATTTGATAATTACAATTATATCCATCATACCTGCTATAAAAGGCACACAATATAAAGGATTTTCCGGTATTTGCGACTTACTAAAACAATTGGCAAAATACGGCATCACCATTCAATTGGCCAATCTTGCACAAATGCTCAATTATCGATTAAATTATTATATTATAGAATTTTGTTCCGGACGTAAAGCTTTAGGAATATATGATTTAGGAACAAAACTATCTGAATCGATTTGGATTTTGCCCAAAAGTATTTCCACTATCCAATATACACATATTTCCAACTGCCATAATGATAAACAATATGCAAAAAAAATCACACTTGCCTTCACAAAACTATCCATTTATTTTGCCTTAATAGCCATTATTGTTTTATTATGCCTGCCAAAAGAAATTTTTGCTTTCATTTTTGGTCCCGAATTTATAGAAGTAAAGCCGGTTTTGTATGTATTAGGAATCGGGATTTTTATTTTTTCTGCTAATGTCATTTTAGCTCATTACTTTTCCGGTTTGGGGAAATTCAAAATCAACACTATTGCCTCCATTATCGGTTTGATTGTAACGGCAGTTTTAGGATTTGCCTCCATTCCGCTTTTAAAATCTCTTCCCTATTTACAAGCACTAACTCTTGTCGGAATTATCACAAGCATTTCTTATACAACAAGTTGTATCTATTCATTCATCTGTTTCAAAAAAGATGCAGATGTAACACTAAAAGATTTTCTTTTACAAAAAGAAGATTTTTATTTACTGCAAGTAGAAATAAAAAAAACATTTAATCGAAATGAAGAAAAAAGATAATGTTGTTTACCTTTGGGACTTGCAATTGAGACAAAAACCTCTAATTTGTCTTGAACTGAATTTTATTAATTTCAAAACTCATGAAACAAATTACTAAAAACTGGATAAGTTTGTTTTCTGCCAATTTTTTAGGCATATTGAATGACAATTTCATGAAGTTCTGCATTGTCTATATTGGAGCAAGTTGGTCATGGCTGAACACCTCACAACTCACAACAGCTGTTTCGGCAGCATTGGTGATTCCATATCTTACTTTTTCACCTTTAAGTGGAAAAATCGCTGTCAAGTATGCAAAACACAAAATTTTCCGTATTTGCAAATTACTGGAATTTCCGATTGTTGCCATTGCCGGAGTTGGCTTCTATTGCCAAAATATATGGCTCACACTTGTTGCTGTTTTACTCATGGGTATCCAAAGTTGCATGTATTCTCCTACAAAATACGGACTGATAAAGGAAATTGGCGGAGAAGAAGGTGTGAACTTTGGCAGTGGTGTTTTTGAGACTATGTCGTTTTTGGCCATTTTAACAGGAACTTTCTTATCTTCATTCCTTTCAGACCATTATATTGTTCATATAGTTGTCGGCTTATTGTTTCTATTTGCTTTTGGCGGCTATTTTATGTGTCGTCTCATTAAAGTGGAAGAACATCCGGAAAGTGACTATAACGGCACTACCAACCCTATAAAATTTCTAAAACAAGCTTTTCTTTTTGCCAAACAATTTGAAGGTGTCAATGCAGGTATTTTCGGCGAATCATCATTCTGGATGATTGCCGGCATTTTGCAAATGAACCTACTTATACATTGTACACAAACTTTAGCACAAAGCAACACTACTTCAGGCATTGTTATGACAATTGCCGCTATCGGCATTGCTATCGGCTGCACCGTAACGGGTAAACTTTGCAATATATTCAAACGCAAAACACTAATACTTACAGGATTGATAGGAATGATACTTTGTATAACATCCATTATCATTTTCAATCCATCTATTATCACATGTGCAATATTGATTTTCATTATTGCCTTTATGGGCGGTTGTTATGAAGTACCCTGTTTGAGTTTAATACAAAAAGCTAATACCGGACAAAAAAACGGAGACATGCTTGCCTACATGAATTTGATGACTTTTATTTTTGTCTTATTGGGAACTTTGTTATTTTTTGCTGTTACACATTTTACACACGAAAATAGCATTGCCGTCTTTATTGCCATAGATGCTATTTGCTTTATTTCTCTAATCTTTTTTGCCCACAAAAAAATATCATAACTTTTCCAACATGCACACATTTTCCACATGCTGCGTATGTGGAAACATATCTACAGGCTGTGTGGCTATCACCTGATAAGCAGATGACAATAAGGCAATATCTCTTGCCTGTGTAGCGGGATTGCAACTTACATACACTATTCGTTTCGGCATAATCTTCAATATTTGAGCCACCACGTCAGGATGCATACCATTGCGAGGAGGATCGGCTATCAGTATATCCGGTTTTCCATTCTTGGCAATAAAGTCATCGGTAAAAACCTTTGCCATGTCGCCGACATAAAAAACAGCATTATCTATGTGATTTAAAATTGCATTTTCTTTTGCATTTTCCACTGCAGAATCCACATATTCCACTGCCACTACTTTTTTTGCCAATCGTGCCACAAACAAGGCAATAGTGCCGGTACCAGTATATAAATCATATACAATATCTTCCGGCTGTATATTTGCAAAAGTTCGCACAGTTTGATACAATTTCAATGCTTGTGAAGCATTGGTTTGATAAAATGCCTGCGGAGCTACATGAAATTGCAAATCCTCCATTTGCTCAATCATAAAATCATTTCCGAAAAACGTATGCACTTCTAAATCTGCAATGCTATCGTTCATTTTATCATTGACAACATACATCAAAGAAGTAATTTGCGGAAAGGTAACACGCAAAAAATTCATCACCATTTCTAAAAACTTATCTTTGTAGGCAAAGACCACTATTACCATCAAATCTCCGCAAACAGAATTTCGAATAACAATATTCCTTAGCAAACCTTCATGTGTACGAATATTATAAAACGATATACTTTTGTTCAAAGCAAATTCTCGCAAACTATTTCTAATCTGATTGCCGATTTCGCTATGCAAATCGCAATGATTAATATCCAACACCTTGTCAAATACTCCCGGCAAATGAAAACCTAATCCATTTAAATTCAATTCATCTGCATGTTCCATTTCTTCATTGGACAGCCAACGACGATTAGAAAAAGTATATTCTATTTTATTGCGATATTGAAAAATATTATCTGATGGCAGAATCGGTTTCAACGGAGGAAAAGAAAATTTTCCAATGCGTTCAAAATGATCCTGCACTTGTTTTTGTTTATAGAAGAGTTGGGCTTGATAGTCCATATTTTGCCACTTGCAGCCTCCACAAATACCAAAATGCTCACACTTTGGCTCCACTCTTTTTTCAGAAGGAACCTTCAATTGTAACAATCTTGCCATATAATAATGATGCTTCTTTTTATAGACTTCCACATCTACCACATCACCGGGTACAACATTGTTAACAAAAACCACTCTTTCCTCATACTTGCCAATACAAACACCTTCTGCACCTGCATCTAATATCAACAAGTCTTCTATGGTAAATTTTTCTTTCATCTTTTTTCCCATACGCTATTTTGGCACATTAACATTGGTTGTTGCATTGGATTTAACAACAAATACATGCTCCCAAGTCTTTATTGTTTGATATTCTTTATCTTTTCTAAATACCACTTTGTAGGTTCCGGGTTGCAACATGATGGACTCTGAAGTGTCATCACTTCGTAAATTATAAATCCATTCATCTTTGCCATCTTTAACAACATAGAGACTTCCATATCCGAATTCTCCTTTTTGAATAATGGCAACTCCGGGATCTGCTACTTTTATCTGTGTGGTATAACTTTGACTTACATCTACATTATTGATATAAACACGTGGCAAACACAAAATTTCCAAATCGTATTTTCCTGTCAAATATTTTTCTGCAATATTAAAATATTGTACGTTGACAATTTCTGCACTTCCTGATTTTCTAACTATCACCGGAACAGAATTATAACGAGTAGTTTTGGCGGTTGTGGTCTTCACCAATAAATTACCTTGCGGTACATCAATCGGAATTACCGTATGTGTCCCCGGATTCAGTTTCACATGTTCTACTTCCACAGGCGGTAAAGTATGCACTTTTATACGGTATGAAGGCATCGCATTCAAATACAAGGTGTCAGGCAATCCACGAGGATTCATAGTATGGATATAATTGTATGCCAATGTGTTATTCGACTCATCAATAAACGACATATTTACATTTGACTCAGTAGGCTTTCCGTTAGCATCTAATAGACTTACTTGGCAAGTTGTTTTGTTAAAAATTTGCTCAATAATGATTGTCAATGCTTGGTCAAAGGCCTTTTCGCTACTTGCATCAAGATAGTTGCCGACACAACTTAAATCCAATGTTTGCCCCGTACCAATGCCAATGATAAACGGCTTTAACATAATACCTTTACGTTGTAAAGCTTGCGATACTTCACAAGGATTGCCAGAACATTCTTCTATACCATCAGTTATCAAAATGATGATATTTCTGCTATTGGTAGCGGAAGCAAAATCCTGTTCGGCAGCCGCCAACGACATTGCTATGGGCGTTGTCCCCTTGGGACGAATGGTTTTTAATTTCTGCTGGATTCTTTGAAAATTATTTGGACCAAATGGAACTTCCAACTTGGTATCATTGCAATTGTGTAATTTGTATTCATATTGATGACCATAAACACGTAATGCCAATTCCACATTCGGATAATTTTCCAAACTATCTATCATTTTGGATAACAATCGGTTCGCAATGTGAATTTTCTTATCACTCTGCCAATCCCCCCACATGCTATTAGATGCATCAAAAATAAATAATATTCGTGTTTTTGGTTGTTGAGGACTTAAAGATGTAGTTTGACCTTTTGCCAATATTCCACACATGCCTAACAACATCAAACTTAACAAGATTTTTTTACAATACATTGCTCTAATTTTTTGCAAAGATAACATTTTTTGTTGAATTGAATAAAAAAAAATAGTTTTTGCTTTGTTATCAAATAAAAATTGACTATTTTTGCATATCTAAAATTCACTATTATGAAAAATTTTTCTATCTGCCGTTTTTGTATTGTCATATTTACCTTGTTGACACTTGTTGGTTGCAAAAAAGATCCTCAAATAGGTTCCTATTTAGGCACATTTACCGGTTCCTATACTGACAACAACACGACTACAGATTACACTTCTTTTTATTCTTTCAAAATTACAAAAAGCAATGATAAAGAAATAGTTATACAAGAATTAAGCTCCAATACCTCTTCCACTTTAAAAAAAATTAACGATTCTATAGTAGGCTCGATTGGTTTTGCCAATATTTATAATCCCAATGGTGGATCCGGTCATACTTTCAATGCTCTAAAAATTAGAGGACAATATATGAGTTATAAGGAAAAATCGTTGATAGAAGGAACTTTTTCCGGTTTGGTTTACTTGGAAAATTCTACTACAGAAACATCCGGCACCTTCACTTTGGTTCAGCAATAAAATTAACAGAAAAATGTTATAAAATCAACTGAAAATATTTCTCCCTTTTGAATAAAATTAGCTATCTTTGCTTGTTTAATATAAATGGGAAAAATGAGCGAATACAATGAAGATAATATTATCACTTTAGAAGGGCTGGAACACATCCGTAAGCGTTCGGGAATGTATATTGGCCGCTATGGAGATGGTTCTTCACGTGATGATGGTATATATATACTTTTAAAAGAAGTTATTGATAACTCTATTGATGAATTCAATCAAGGTTTTGGCAGAAGCATAGAAATTTCTATCAAAGATCATCAAGTTACCGTTCGAGATTATGGACGTGGTATTCCTTTGGGAAAAACTATTGACTGCGTTTATAACTTAAATACAGGTGGGAAATTTGACACCAAATCTTTTCAACAATCAGTAGGTATGAATGGCGTCGGCTTAAAAGCCGTTAACGCACTCTCGAGTTATTTTAGAGTTCAATCTATCCGTGACGGAAAAACAAAAATAGCTGAATTTTCTTGTGGAAATTTAAAAAACGACTATCCTATCAGCGATACACAAGAGAAAAACGGAACTATTATCACTTTCATTCCGGATAACGATGAAGATATTTTTGGCAATTATACTTTTTATTTTGAATTCATTGAGCAAATGTTATGGAACTATGCCTTTTTGAACAAAGGTTTAACACTCATTTGCAATGGAGAAAAATATTTTTCAAAAAACGGATTATTAGATTTGTTGGCACACAATGTCAATGTGAATAACATGGCCTATCCTATCATTCATTTGGAAGAAGGAAAATTTGAAATGGCACTCACACAAACGCAACATAGTTCCAGTGAAGATTACTATACCTTTGTCAACGGACAATACACCATTCATGGAGGTACACATCAAAATGCATTGCGAGAAGCTTTGGTAAAATGTGCAAGAACCTATTTCAAAAAAGACTACGATCCGGCAGATATTCGTCAATCCATTTGTGCCGCCCTCAGCATCCGCATTCAAGAGCCACAATTTGAAGGTCAAACCAAAACCAAACTAGGTTCTACTGATATGCAAAAAGGAGGTCCTACGGTTAGAGGTTATGTCAATGATATGGTGTGCAAATTGTTAGACAACTATTTACACAAAAATCCGGACATTGCCAACATTTGGCAGCAAAAAATTCTTGCTGCAGAAAAGGAACGTAAGGAAATTCTCGGCTTAAAAAAACAATCAAAGGAAAGTGCCAAAAAAGGAAATATTGTCAACAAAAATTTAAGAGATTGCAACATACACCTCACCGACCCTGTCAAACCTAAAACAGAAGACAAACGTTTGGAAACCACCATTTTCCTCACAGAAGGAAATTCTGCTTCAGGCTCTATCACTCAATCAAGAAATGCTGATTATCAAGCAGTTTTTTCTTTGAGAGGAAAACCTTTCAATAGTTATGGACAGTCTAAATTAAGAGTGTATGAAAACGATGAACTCAACAATCTTTTGGGAGCATTGAATATTGAAAATGGCTTGGAAAATCTTCGCTACAACAATATTGTCATTGCCACCGATGCCGATGTTGACGGTATGCACATTCGTTTATTACTATTAACATTCTTTTTATATTTCTTCCCCGAACTCATACGTACGGGACATGTTTACATTTTGCAAACACCTCTTTTCAGAGTTAGAAACAAAAAAGAAACTCACTATTGTTACACTGAGGAAGAACGCAATCAAATGCTAAAAAAGATGTCCGGCAAACCGGAAGTTACTCGTTTTAAAGGTTTAGGAGAAATTTCTGCACCGGAATTCAAACATTTTATAGGCAAAAACATTCGTTTAGACCCGGTTGTTCTCAATAACGATATTTCTATTGAAAAATTGCTATCCTACTATATGGGTGACAACTCTGATGATAGAACCAATTTTATTATAGAAAACCTCCGTAGTGAGGAAGATTTAGCAGTATAAATATGGCAAAACAAATAGACAATCCTAATTTAGACCCTAGAAACGAACGTATGCCTCTATCTGACAAAGAAATAGAGAAAGTGATTCGTCCTGCCGGATTCGGCGACTTTGCCGGTCAGGAGCAAGTGGTCAACAATCTAAAAATATTTGTTCACGCCGCTAAGCAACGTGGTGAAAGTTTAGACCATGTTCTATTACACGGACCTCCCGGATTAGGCAAAACAACCCTTTCTTACATTATTGCCAATGAAATGGGTGTCAATGTAAAAGTTACTTCAGGACCTGTTATTGACAAACCCGGTGACTTAGCCGGTTTGTTGACGAATCTGGAACCCAATGATGTTTTATTCATAGACGAAATTCACAGATTGTCGCCGGTAGTGGAAGAATATCTTTATTCTGCCATGGAGGACTATAAAATTGACATTTTGATTGAATCAGGGCCCAATGCCCGCAATGTGCAGATAAGTCTCAACCCTTTCACTTTGGTGGGTGCCACCACACGTTCAGGGTTGTTGACAGCACCTTTGCGTTCTCGTTTTGGTATCAATCTTCGCCTCAATTATTACGACACAAGCACGTTAGAAAAAATTATTTGCCGCAGTGCGAATATTTTGAAAATAGATATTGACCATTTAGCTGCTCACGAAATTGCAAGACGCAGCCGTGGAACTCCACGTATTGCCAACCTATTATTGCGAAGAGTGAGAGACTTTGCACAAATAGAAGGAAATGGGCATATTGACTTGGCAATTGCCCGCTACGGACTAAGTGCCCTTAATGTTGACGAACACGGTTTGGATGAAATGGACAATCGTATTCTTACTTGCATTATTACCAAATTCAAAGGTGGTCCTGTAGGTTTGAATACCATTGCCACCGCTGTTGGAGAAGATGCCGGCACCATTGAAGAGGTATATGAACCATTTTTAATCCAAGAAGGATTTTTGGTACGAACACCACGTGGAAGAGAAGTAACTTCTGCCGCCTACCAACATTTGGGATTTACACCGAAAAACCAGAACGGATTTACAGGAACTTTGTTTGAATAAATTGATGACAATGAATATAAAAAAACACATTCCCAACGCAATAACATTAGGCAATCTCGCATGTGGATGTATAGCCGTATTATTTGCTTCCCAATGTGAATTCAATTATGCGGCAATCATGATTATATTAGCCTCTGTTTTTGATTTCTTTGATGGTTTCGCCGCTCGTATGTTACATACAAAGTCCGATATAGGAAAAGAATTGGATTCTTTATGTGATATGGTGTCATTCGGATTAGCACCTGCATTTATAATGTACTACTTTTTATCCCATTCTACATTATTGACCGATATACCTTTGTATGAAATATACAATATTAATATCATACCCGCTGTATGCAGTATTATCTATTGTTGTTGTGTAGCCATTCGTTTGGCCAAATTTAATTTAGACACCCGACAAACCGAGCAGTTTTTAGGCCTACCTTCTCCTGCAGCGGCTTTTGTATTAATATCCATTCCGTTTTGGGGCAGAAGTTTAAGCAATCAAACTCTTTGTATTATATCTATAGGCATAATCGTACTACTATGTATAGCCATGCTATGCGAATACCCATTGCTATCACTTAAATTTCATGATTTTACAATAAAGAACAATATTCTGCGTTATATATTATTAATTATTGGTTTGATACTGGTTATTTTATTGAATTTCATATCAATACCGATAATCATATTTATATATATTATATTGTCAATCATAGGCAACACCATCAATAAACATAAAACCAATTGATAATGAGGAATAAATATTTAATAGTTTGCATACTTACGGCACTTTGTTTCAGTTCTTGCAAAGTCTTTATGCCTACGCGTCTGCTAAGGGCTACCAAAGCAGATATTTCACCTTTCCCACAAGAAGAACGCTACACAGAATACACCATTGCCCCTAATGATGAGTTAGCCATTATAGTGGATATCCAAGATGGAGAAACAATTTTTGAACAAAACTCCGCAAATGGAACTGCCAGAGGCAATAGTAACAATTGGCATACTTATACTGTGGAATTTGACGGATGTGTCAAACTGCCACGCATTGGCAGATTCCCTGTTGGTGGAATGACTACCAGAGAGTTAGAAGACACTCTGGAAACTATTTATGGTCAATATATGAATTCTCCGATGGTAAGAGCCAAAATCTCCAACCACCGAGTAACGATATTTCCAGGAGGTTCCGGAGGAACAGCCAAAGTTATCACACTGCAACATGACAATACAACGCTCATTGAAGCACTTGCATTGGCAGGTGGTATTACCGATGGCAAAGGATACAATATAAAATTGATTCGTGGTGATTTAAAAAATCCTATTGTCTATCAAGTGGACCTTTCTACTATTGAAGGTATGAAACAAGCCAACCTAACATTAAGAGCAAATGACATTATTTATGTTGAACCTAGATTAAAGCCTATAACAAGATTCCTCAACGAGTTGAATCCTTATATAACACTTCTTTCTACAACATTACTAATTATCAATTCTGTTAATCAAATTCAACAAAAACTATGAGAAAAGAAATACCAACACTAAACAACGAATTTGATATAAAAATACTATTTAAAATTCTTAAGCAATATTGGTATGTATTGCCAACATTATTGTTGATAGCATATCTAATTGCAGCCATATATTTTAGATATACTATTCCAATATATAAATCCACCACCATTATTCAAAAATCAGAAGAAAATGTAGGTAGAATGATTGACAAAGAATCACCTACAAGCGACTTTTTGGCAAGACAAGAAAATCCTACCAAAGTTATCAACTTGATTCAATCGAAAAATTTTCTTACTGCGTCATTATCAAAATTACCTTTGGATGTTGAATATTACTTGAAAGGAAAAATTATTGATTCGGAATTATTCCCTAACGATGCTTTTGAAGTTACCTATGACTCTAATAGCAACATTCTTTTTGATACACCTATTTATTTTGAATTTTTAAATAAAAATAAATTAAGAATACATTGTGATAGCAAAAGAAAAACTTTTTCATACGATTTTACTATTTCTCAAACAGAAAGTACTTTTAAAACAAAAGATTTTTCGCTAACACTCAAGTTAAAAACCGGTCTTGACAATTTGATAGGCAATACCTATTATGTAATTTTTATTTCTCCGGCACAACGCAATGAAAAATATATCAGCAAATTATCAGCCTATCCTTCAGAAAAAGTATCGCAAGGAATAGAAATCTCTATTTATTATCCGAATGCAAAAAAAGGAAGCATGATAATTAATGCCATCACAGAAGATTTCTTTCAATATTATACGCTAAAATGCCAAGAAAGTTATATTCAGGTGCTTAATTATTTGGATAATCAATTAGAATTTTGGGAAAACGAGGTTTACCATAGAGAAGAAAACTTAGACAACTACAAACGCTCCAACAATTTTATCGATCCAAATGATAAATCTTTGGACGAATTATCTAAATCTATAGAGGAATATACTTCACGACTTGCCACCATTGAACAAGAGGAACGTAAATTACATGCCATTGAAAATTCTTTTAGCACTGACGACCCTTACAAATTGATGGCAAAAATTATCGGCAACAATATGAATGGCAATGTAGGAGCATGTATTGACAAACTACAACAATTACTAATAGAAAAAGAAAATTTACAATACAATTACACTACATCTAGTGGAAAAATTCAAAATATCAACTATCAGATAAACGTGCAAACAAATGCTCTTAAAGAAATCATTCATACCAATATTGAATCTTTAAGAAATGAAAAAGCAGATATAAAAGCAAAACTTAATAAAAGTAAGGGAATCTTGCAAAATCAAGAAGATTTTGCCAATATCATGGATTACAAAAAGTTGCAACGCTTGGCATCTACCAGCAATTCTTACTATGAACAACTATTGGCATCGCGTGTTTCCTATACTATCATGAAGGCAAGCACCACCAATCCATTTATTATTTTGCAATCTGCAACTCCTGAAATGTCAGAATCTACAATCAATAAGAAAACATTCTATGTAATTAGTTTCTTTATTGCCATTATTATTGCACTTGTATTTTTGATAATAAAATATTTGAATTACAATATCATTGATAGTGCTGATGATATCAAAAAATACACTGACACACCTTACTTGGGTTCAATTCCATTTTTGAACAATCTACCGGAATCTAAACTATTGGTTGACGTAGATCCCAAAGCCCTTGTTTTGGAAGAATTTAGAAGAATTAGAGCAAATCTAAACTTTATGGACAATACGGAAGGGTCAAAAGTTGTTGCAAATACATCTACTACTTCCGGAGAAGGTAAGACATTTGTTATTGTCAATTTGGCAGGCATAGTGGCATATTCCGGCAAAAAAGTTATTGTTTTGGATTGTGATATGCGAAAACCCAAAATACATAAAGCCTTTTCTACTGCAGAAAAACCTGTTCACAATTATTATGGTGTAAGTGATATTCTAATAGGAGAAAAAAAATGGCAAGATTGTATTCACGAATGCCGGTTGCCAAATTTATTCTTTATTACAGCCGGTAGCATTCCTCCCAATCCGTCAGAATTAATACTATCTAAAAATATGGATACATTCATTACGGAATTGAAACAAAATTATGATTTCATATTTATAGATAATCCACCTATTGGCTTAGTATCTGATGCAGCAGTCTGCTTACAATTGGCAGATTATCCTCTTTATATCTTCAAAGAAAATTATTCCATCAAACCTTTCATTGCTAATTTGAACGATTTATATGACAATCCTCGAATCAAAAATTTAGGTTTTATTCTCAATGGTTCTTCTCATGGATCAGACGGATATGGAAGATATGGAAGATACGGAAAATACGGAAAATATGGTCAAGAAACAACCAATCAAGACTTAGAACAACAAGAAACATCTTGGAAAAATAAGATTTTATCATCTTTGAAAAAAATAAGTAAATGGAATTCATCAAAACAAAGTTAGAAGGTTTATTGATTATACAACCGAAAGTATTTGGTGACAATCGTGGTTGTTTTTTTGAAAGTTTTAGCCAACATTTATTTGAACAAAATGGTGTCATTGCCAATTTTGTACAAGACAACCAGTCTATATCCAAAAAAGGTGTAGTAAGAGGATTGCATTTGCAAGCACCTCCTTACGCTCAAGCCAAATTGGTAAGAGTGGTGCATGGTGCGGCACTGGATGTTGCCGTGGATATCAGAAAAAATTCACCCACCTACGGACAATATGTATCGGTGCGATTGGATACCATTCAAAACAACATGTTTTGGATTCCACGTGGTTTTGCCCACGGATTTGTAGCATTAGAAGACGACACCGTATTCGTCTATAAAACAGACAATTACTACAACAAAGCCTCTGAAATGGCTATTCGTTGGGACGACCCAACCCTCAACATCGATTGGAACATCAAACAAGCTATTGTTTCGGAAAAAGACAACGAAAATCCTTTGTTTAAAGATTTTATAAGTCCGTTTTAATCAACCTGACATAAATATTTCATGTTAAATAATCTGTAGGTATGAAAATAGGTCTTATTAAAGAAACCAAAATTCCAATAGACAACAGGGTGGCACTTACACCACAGCAAATGGCACAATTGCAAAAATCATATCCAGATGATCAATTTGTGGTTCAAAGCAGTCCTATTAGAGCATATACCGATGAAGAATATCGTCAATCAGGCATACAAGTATGCGATGACATTGCTGATTGTGATATTTTATTCGGAATCAAAGAAGCAAGTATTCCGTCTCTTATACCCGACAAACACTATTTCTTTTTCGGACATATAGCAAAAATGCAGGCTTATAACAAGCCCTTGCTACAAGCGATGATGGCAAAACGCATCACTTTTTCCGATTACGAATATCTCACCGACAGCCAACACAAACGAGTATGTGCTTTTGGCTGGTGGGCAGGCATTGTTGGCGTTTATCATACCTTACGTTGTTATGGACTCAAATACCATACCTTCACATTACCCGCACCGGACAAGAAATTTTCATTGGAACAATTGACATTGCTACTTTGCAATATAAATTTGCCTAAAATAAAAATACTTATTACCGGTACGGGAAGAGTATCACAAGGAGCACAATATATATTGCAAAAAATAGGGGCAAAAAAAATGTCTGAACAACAATTTTTAAACACACCTGCCGTAGATTTCCTTTCTTACTGTATAGCAGATGCCCCTCAACTGGTAGAACACTGCCATGGCAAAACCTTTAACTGGGATACTTTTAACCAAACGCCCCAACTATATCGCAGCATTTTTATGCGTTGGGCTGTTTGCACCGATATGCTCATTTGTGCCCATTTTTGGGCACCCGATGCTCCTGTATATCTTTCTGAACAAGACTTAAAAAATCCGAACCTGTCCATTAAGGTGATAGGCGACATCACCTGCGATATTCAAGGGAGTATAAAATCTACTTTAAGAGCCACCACTCATGATGAGCCCTATTACGATTATAATCCTATAACCGGACAAGAAATGCCACCCTTTTCTCACCCCGATAACATTAGCGTAATGGCTATTGACACATGTCCCAACGCATTAGCAATGGATACCAGCGACTATTTCGGACAAATGCTGATGCAACATGTATTTCCTCCATTACTCAACCGACAACATTCCGATATTTTACAGCGGGGAACCATACTCCAAAATGGTCAACTGACACCATTATTCCGATATTTGGACAATTTTTCTAAAAGCTAATCAAAGCAGACTATGCAAAATAAAGGGCTAAAAGAAAAAACCATCATAGGTATGATTTGGTCAAGCATAGGCAAATTCGGAACTATGGGGCTTTCTTTTGTCTCTAACTTGGTATTGGCCCGCCTGCTTATGCCGGAAGATTTCGGATGTATAGGCATGCTGCAAGTGTTTATCGCCATATCCGGCATATTGGTTACTGCCGGCTTCGGAACGGCTCTTATTCAGAAAAAAAATCCGACCCATGTGGATTTTTCATCTGTATTCTATTGGAATTTAGCAATGTCTATTGTCCTTTATGTCATTTTGTACCTGTGCGGACCGATTATAGCCAACTTTTATGCTATGCCGGAATTGTGCAAAGTGCTTAGAATACAGAGCCTCTCACTTATCATTTTGGCTTTTTCGGCTATACAATCCTGCCAATTACAAAAACAATTACGATTTAAAGAACTTTCGGTAAGAAATATTGTCGCCTCCTTGGCAGGAGCAATATGTGCCATTATTATGGCACTATGCAATTGCGGAGTATGGAGTTTGGTGGCTTCCAGTTTGGTAGGTAGCATCACCAATGTATTGCTATTATGGAAAATGAGTTCCTGGCGTCCGTCTTGGGAATTCAGTTTTCAATCTTTAAAAGAACTATTTTCTTTTGGCGGACTGATGGCACTTTCCGCCTTGGTGGAAACAATTTATTTTCATATCCAGAGTTTAATTATCGGAAAGTTGTATTCCGCCAATCATTTAGGATATTTTACACAAGCCCGTAAACTGGAATCCGTTCCTACTGAAACGCTTTCACAAATTGTCAATCAGGTATCCTTTCCCATATTTGCCACCCTTCAGGATGATAAAGAAAAATTGCGTTATGGTGTTAAAAAAAATATAAAAGCCATCTCATACCTCAATTTTCCGCTGATGGTGCTTTTAATTATCATCGCCAAACCGCTGATTATATTGCTTTACGGTGCCAAATGGGAACCCGCCATCCCCTATTTTCAAATACTTTGCATTTCCAGCATGATTTATACACTCAACACACTTAACACCAATGTGATAAAATCGCTCGGCAAAGGGAAAACATATTTTTTCCTACAACTCAGCAAACGCTTGATAGGTATCATACTCATTCTCATCGGTACCTTGTTCGGCATTTACGGATTGTTGTGGGCATGCACCATATTCGGATATGTTTGCTTTATCATCAATGCTTTGGTGAACAAAAGAACCATACAATACGGCCTATGGGCACAAATTAAAGATGTAGGAGGCTGTTATCTATTATCTCTTATCATCGGGGCAGCGGTATATTTTTCCTGCACCTTGCTGCCTATACACATGTACTTGATTATGCTGATACAAATTATATTGTATACAGGCATATACCTATTGATATCCAAATGTTTCCGCATGGAAGGCTACAGCACCTATAAGACTATCATTATGGAACGATTTCATAAATATACAAATGACTCATCAAAATAAGTAAAACGATATGAATATAAAAATTATTGATTTACTAAAAAAACGAATAGTTGTTCGCAATTTTACAATAGAGATACAAAAAAAATATCAAAAGTTAAAAGTAAAACGCCCGCTCTCAAAAGAGCAGAAAAAGAGCATACAATCCTATTACAAACCATTGGTGGGACACAAAGTGCCCACTATATGGCATCAATTCATGTATTCCCGCACCGGTGTTTTTGCCATTGACTATATGCCACTGAGTCTGTATCGCACCGAACTCATCGGACGCATGAACCAATTTCCGTTTATGGAAGCATACGCAGACAAAAACATATCCTACACGCTTTTCCCCAACGTAAAGCAGCCCAAACTGATTATAAAAAACATGAACGGCTACTTTTACACACAAGACAAAGCCATCACCCGCGAAGAAGCAATAGCTTTGTGTGAAAATTTGGACAATGCCATTATCAAACCATCGATGTCCACAAGGGGACAAGGAGTGCAAGCATTAAACATCCATAACGGCATTTCTGATACTGACCATAAAACCGTTCATCAAATATTTGACGACTATCAACAAAATTTTTTAGTCCAAGAAAGAATACAACAACACCCTGCCTTGGAAGCCCTCAACCCGACTTCTGCCAACACCATACGCTTGCTTTCCTATCGTAATGGTATGGATATCATTATATTATACACAGTTATACGCATAGGCAAACTCAACCAAGTAATAGACAATGAAAGTGCAGGAGGAATAAGTGCCAGAATCAATGCAGACGGTACGCTTGCCAAATATGCATACGGAGCCCCGGGCAACGATATGGTCACCCATACCGACACGGGAATAGAACTAAACGGATATGCCATACCTTCCTACCAAAAGGTAATAGAAACGGTAAAAGAACTACACTACCAACTGCCTTATTTTGACATTGCCGCTTGGGATTTCGCCGTAGATGTTGAAGGTGACCCTGTTTTTATTGAATGGAATGCCAATCCGGACTTAAGTCAGACGGCCAATGGTCCCGCTTTCGGCGAGTACACGCGACAAATACTCTCCACTATCTATCAAAAACCCAACACACGCAATCCACATTGGTAAAAAAAGCACTATGCAGATACGCTCAAAAACAAATTTATGGTTTAGATACTTGCTTTGCAGCCTTTCGCCCGCATTGGCGGTAAAACTTTTGTATTACTACTATTTTCATAAAAAACTCAATCTGAAACAACCTGTCACTTTGGATGAAAAAATACAGTGGATGAAACTCTATTATTACAAAGACAATCCATTGGTGTACCAATGTGCAGACAAATACAGGGTAAGGGAATATGTCAGGGAATGTGGCTTGGAACATATATTAAACGAATTGATAGCCACTTATAAATCACCCGAAGATATCAATTGGGATGTGCTTCCCGACCGTTTTGTGTTGAAATGGAATTTCGGTTGTGGCGGCAATGTGATTTGTTTTGACAAAAAGCAGATAGACAAAGCAAAAGCCATGCGGGAATTGAAGGAATTTCAAAGAATAAAAGCACACCTGATATGTGCAGAACCCCAATATAAGATGGAAAAGCTTTTGCTGTGCGAGCGTTTTATCGAATCGGAAGACGGAGCTGCTCCTACTGACTATAAATTTTATTGTTTCAACGGAGAAGCAAAATATGTGCTTTGCTGCTACAACAGGAGTGAAAACCGAAAGCCGGCTTTCTATTTTTTTGACAAAAATTGGCAACTGCAACGATTCAACCAAATGGGCAAGGATGCTCCGGACAATTTCACCATGCCCAAACCCGATGGCATAGACGAAGCCTTTCGTTGTGCAGAAATACTTTCCAAGCCCTTTCCTTTTGTGCGGGC
>JAEEGH010003080.1_pt1 | contig 44309 bp, 36 predicted proteins | sample 9134181 | NCBI WGS metagenome assembly JAEEGH01 (sample SAMN16246544, study PRJNA631951) | gut metagenome | biome: gut microbiome; feature: rumen; material: DP-attached | host: Bos | place: Iran: Karaj | collected 2018-10
CGTCCACTGCACCGTCACCGTGTCCGTATAGTTCCCACGCACAAACAGCCCGCTCACCCTCGGACACTCCGGCGCATGGGCAAACTCCGTGTCCACCACCTCTATGATGGGCAGCACCATCAGCCATTGGTTCGTCTGTGCCCAGTACCATCGGTTGGGCGTGCACGTCCCCCCGTGGGAGTCATGGGGATAAATCTTCCATAGTATCGGACGATAGCCTGTTGACACCGCACCCGTTGCGGGGTCATAACGCATCAGATTGTAACAGTAATACTTACTGCCTAGATAGTTCGACGCCAGACCAGACGTACCACCCACATAGAACGAGTCATACACTCTCACCGGCTCGTCAAAATACATGTCATAAACAATGTGATTATGCGGCACCAGCTGATGGTAGGCCTCCGTCCACGTTATGGGCTTTCCATCGTCGACACCGACAATCCAGTCATAGTAGGGCCTCCCCGCCGTGTCGGCCTCCTGCCACGGCACCGTGGCCTTGAGTTCGAAGGTGTCTGTCACGGCATCGTACAGCAGCAGGTATTCGGGTGGGGCCGTCGGGTCGACGGTGAGTGCATCAGGTGACACTACGGCAGAAATCCCTACAACTTTCAGTCCGTTGGGATCACCGGTGTAGTTGTACTGTATCAGGTCATCATTAGCCAGATACCCTTGAGTGGTAGGCTCTCGTGGAGGACCCATAATTATGCCATTACTGTACGACGTGTCTGATAGAAATCCCACGAGGTCAAACTGCTCATACTTCACGTATGAGGTGTCCCTGAAGCTGTGCGACTGGGCGGCAACACCCACTGCCAGCAACAAACAGATTAAGAATAATGCTATCTTTTTCATCTTATTTAGTTTTTAGTTCTTCTAGTCACGGCTATTTACTGCATATCGTCTCCAACGGAAAATGGAAGTTAAAATGAGAGTTAAAATGGACAAATGTTTTATTTTAATTCATTGATTTTAAAATTGCTTAATTATATGAGTGCTTATCGCGCCAGCCGTCCAGCCGTCCCCTCTTGAGAGGGGTGCCACGAAGTGACGGGGTATGTGAAAGAGGGGTGGGCGAAGACCGGGGTATGTCCTCTCAATTCTCAATTTTCAACTCTCAATTTTCAACTCTCAATTCCCCCTCACTCCACCACCAGCTTCTGCGTGCCGATGCCCTCCTTCGTGGTCAGCGTCACGAAGTAGGTGCCTGACGGGTAGTCCGCCACGCTGAGCGCGACCTTCTGCGTCCCCGCAGCCAGCTCCCTGCGAAGCACCTCGCGCCCCGACGCGTCGCGCACCGTCAGCACGCCACCGCCGAAGTCCCCGCCGTACGCCTCGAATCGCACCTCGCCCGACGCGGGATTAGGCACCAGGCGGAACTGACTGACTACCGCCACCGTCACAACGCCCTCGAGCCCGCTCCTGAAGATGGCCGTGAACGCGGTGTCCTGCACCACGACTATCGTGCGCGGGTTCTCCGTCACGCTGTCGTTCCACATCTCGAAGTGGCTCCCCTCGTGCGCCACCGCCTCTATCTCCGCCTCCTCGCCCTCGTAGTATGTGTCGCCTCCCCTCACATAGCCCAGATCGTGGTCGTTGCTCTCCACCTCTACCTCGTAGCGCGGTATCGGCTCGAAAATGGCCGTGAAAACCGTGTCCCCCGTCACCACGACGGTACGCGGGTTCTCCGTCACGCTGTCGTTCCACATCACGAAGCGGTTCCCCTCGTACGCCACGGCCTCCACCGTCGCGCTCTCGCCCTCGTAGTACGCACCGCCACCCTCCGCGTGACCCAGCGCATCGTCGCTGCTCCTCACCTCAACCCCGTACAGCGGCAGCCGCTCGAACATCGCCGTGAACGACGTGTCCTGCGTCACATACACCGTCCGGGGGTTGTCCGACACCCCGTCGCTCCAGCCCACGAAACGCCCGCAACGCTTCCTCGCTGCCGTCACCGTCTGGTAGCTCGAGTCCGCATAGAACGCCGTGTACAGCCCGAGCCCAAGCGCCGTGTCGTTCGACCCGACCTCCATATACCGCTGACCGTCGGTGATGACTCCGTACGGCCCGTACCTGCACGAACGCTCGTATCCTGTCCACGGCCCGTCAGGCCCGTACGACCAGGCCTTGTGGGCGTGCGGGTTGTTCCACCTGCGGTCGTCGGGATCCTCCCCGAAGCGCACGTAGATGCTCGGAAAGTGCTCGTGACCCCCTCCCAGTATTCGGAGCGTGTTGCTGTTGGCGGACGCTCCTATCCAGAACTCCCCCTCCAGCGTGTACACCGTGTCGAACATCGCCTCGTACACGTGGCAGTACGCCCTAGCATCGGGAAAGGCCGGGTCGAGGGTCTTCTGTAGGCACATCATCTTGGGCTGCGCCGTGTCCCACCGCACCGTCGCTATCCGCTCCAGAAAGCTGGTCTCCACGTCGATCGGCAGCTCCGACCCGGGCTTGCGCACATACAGGTACAGGTACTCAGGCAGACGGGTGCTGTCCTGCACGGGATACCAGCCGAGGTGAGTGGGGTCCTCCGGGTCGCCCCCGGAATTCTGCGACACCATCACCCACAGCCCCCTGATGCGAATCGGTCGCGGCGAGTACTGCTCCATCGAAGCGACATAGTGGCTCTGTGGACCGCTGGCACGGTCGAATAGCACCTCATGCGGCGTCCAGTGATAATAAAAGGTGTCCCTACCGCCGTTGTACACATGGATTGAATCCAGCCCAGACCCGTACAGGTACCAGTCTGCCGTGTCGTACCAGTGCGTGTAGTAGTAGTGCGGCTGGCGAACGCCGCACGGCAGGGTGTCCGTGGACACCCTCGCCGGGTTCTGCCCACGCGCCACCACCGCCAGCAGCACGGAGACCAATGTTAGTAATATTCTCTTTTCCATAATATTAACGTTTTATTGTTCAACAATCAGTTTTCTCCGCATTTCCGACAAAGCTTGTCCGTCTTGACCTCTATCTCGGTTATTTCTGGATACTCCCACTGGCGCATGTCCAAATCAATGAACTTCCATTTGACAACAAGCTCCGCCGCCCGTTTCTCCGGGAAAACCGAGTAGTGGAACACAGGCTTGTTAAAACACGAGGGCAGCGTGAGGTCGGTGATATTCTGTTGGAACAGGGTGTAGTACGAGGACCCGTCATGACCCGTGATGTCGATGTCGATATTGACGGTGCCCGTGCACTGGCCCGCCGAGTTGTACGTGTAGTTGGGGTCGACGAGGCGGGGCACGTCGTGCGTCGCGCTGCCCAGCATCGGCAATGTCACCACGCCTTGGGGATTCGACGCATCCTCCGACACCACGAACAGACGGTCCGTCCCGTGCAGGTTCCCTATGTCCTTAATGATAGAGGTATGGCCTGTACGATAGTAGATGCTGCTGTCGTAACGCCACGCGTCGTTGAAGGGAAACAGGCGTATGCCGCCTTGGTACTCTGCGGTCTCCTCCACGCCATAGGCAACCCCGAACCCGTAGTAGCCGTCGTTGATGTGGCACAGCCGCATCGGAAACCCCTTGAGATGAAAATTGCCGTGGCATGCGTCGTTGACATAGTAGTGCGCCATGTAGTGTATCCCGTATGGGTTGTAGTCGTTGTTGCAGCCGTCCTTGCTGAAACGGTCCAGCAGGAACATCTGGTGCCTCGGGTCGTAGTTGCTGTGGTTGGGTGGAAAGTCGTTGGCGCACCTCATCTGCGACAGCAGCGTGATGCTGTCGCCCGCGTACATTATGTCCGAGAAGAGGATGTCGTCGGGCGATTCGAGATAGTCCAGCCTTATGGTCCACGACATTATGCCCGTCTGCTTCAGCTCCACCATGCACGAGGTCGTTCCGTGGTCCCTGTACCCGATGATGCTGACCAGCACCAGCTGGTTGCTGGCCTTGTTGACCGCCAGCCGCGTGAGGTGCGACGTCTCATCCACGATATAGTAGGAGACGTAGCCCGACGAGCTCATTATCGCCTGCGGCGAAAAGTGCCCCACGATACCGTGCGTGACCGGATTCCCTAATGGATCCAAGTACATGGCATCCAGCGTGCCGCAAAAGTAGCACTCGCCGTTGTACAGACGCATGTCTGTGATTTTTATCGAACTGACAGTCCCGGCATTGGGGGTGAGATAGGTGGTGAAGGCCACCTCCGTGCCCAAGTAGTTGCTTCTGATGACAAACGTGTGCAGCACCTCCCCTGTCAACGGGTCTTCCTGCTGCACGTGCACCACACGGTAGAGGTTGTCGCTCCGCACGATGCTGGTCTCCTCCTCGATGGGGGAGTAGTCCGTCCACACGCTCTGGCACGGTGTCGGCACCCCCTGCGCCGACACCCGGGCGCACGGCAGGAGGCACAACAGGGCCAGGAGCAGCACCGCCGCTCCGGACCGGACCGAATCAATGAAAAAAATCTTCTTCATAAGTTGTTAGTTTTTTAATTGTTAATTATAGCCCCCTCCTTTACGTGCGGGGGAGCATGGTCAGCCCTGCTGTGCCATGCGGGCTGTCGCAGACTTTTTTTTCCAGCTCCGCACAATAGATTCGGTCCTGCCGCGTTATCATTTGCGGCATCAGACCACTCTATGCCTCGGGCCTCGCGGATGGGGGAAGCGTGTTTCGATATGCTAATTTGTCAACGTGTCAATTCGATAGTCGACATACAAATTCACACATCTCCACATCTGTGCATTCGAACATCCTCCACCGCCGTCGTGCCCTAATTCCCCGCCCCGCACACCGGCACACCTACTTGTGCGGGGCTTTCTTTTATCAGACTCATTGCATTAATGGTTTTATGCAGGCTCTCCACCTGCGGGTGATTGATTAGCGAGTGGCTATGCAGGTGTACTTACCTGTTTGTTGGTCGAAGGTAATGGTAACCTCATATCCTTGGAGGGTCATCTGGGCAGCCCACAATTTCGCGTCCTGATAGCTAGTCGTGGTATAAACCACCTTCTCCTTGGCGGCACTGGCCTGCTGGCTGACACCTGTACGCACGAACCGCACAGCGTATCCCTCCTCAGCCAAAGCCAACATGCGGTCGAGAAATGCCGACCACTCCGCATCGGTCTGCGGGTTGGCGTAGTATTGCTGCCCATTGATAAAATAAGTGACACTCGACGCGGCGGCAACGACACAGGTGTCTTCAGCCACGTTCTCCTTCGTGCAGCCGGCCAAGGTCAGACCCAACACGGCCAGCAAGACAATTGATTTAACCTTTTTCATGATGACTAATTATTAATAATTTTGTTTCTCTTCTTTGTCATAACATCGGCATTATAGTCAATTAACGCAAAGAACTCATCTATACTATTTATGTCAAATATACATATCATACGCTGTTCGAAAGATATTGCAACCATATCGTACCCCCATTCGTCCATGCCACCAACCCCCGCACCGCCTTCCATCAACTCTTCGGGTCTCTCTTTCGGCCCCAGACGCTGCCACACCTTTATCGCTCCCGAATCAGCGTTCATCGTCTCTAGCAGATCATCCGAGACATTGAACACTTTCACCAGCTCGTTCCACACCGCCGAGTCCTCCGCCTCCAGCAGCGTCACCCCCACCGTCAGCGTGTCGTTCACCCTGTAGTCCTTCACATACGAGGCCCGGATGCCCTCCATGTCGCAATACCGCCTGTACACCTCGCTGCACTCCTCCAGCGGCACCGTCCGCGGCACAAGGCGACAAAACAACACCCCCACCAATATACAGATGGCAACGCAAATAACAGTATGTGTCTTCAAATTCTTCATTATCATTTTTACTTTTTATATGCCCATACCGCCCTGCACAAGTATGTTGCTAATAACCGTATCTAAAACCTGTCTGCTGACAGCGACATCGGTCGACCTGGGCAGCGACGGGAGGGAATTGGCATACACATGGGATCCCACCACCATCATTGCCGACACACAGGCCGCAGCGGCATAGCGCCTCAGCACAGCCTTACGGAAAGAACGCGCCTCCTCCGCACGCCCCACAGCCTCCGACACCATGCGGCCTATCTGCTCCCCGTCGCATGGGCAATGCGACATCTCTAGGGCCTTCGCCCTCATCCCTAACAAATCATCAATTTTCGTTCTCATATTTCTGGATTATTTTCTTCATTGCACGATTGTAACGCATGTTGGCGGCATCCTCGCTCAACCCCACCATATCGCCTATCTCCTTAAACGAATAGCCGTCGATATGCCCCTTCACGATGCGGCGGTCCAGCTTGGGCAACAGCCCTATCAGTTCCATCAAATATTCGTAGTCCTCCCTCTCCTCCACCGTCAGCAGGTTCTCCAAGTCGGGTGGCAGGGCATACGTGGGGCGGTTGTTCACCTTGCGGCACAGCCTCAGCATCGTATGGTGCGCCACCTTATACGCCCAGGCCTTCTCTTTCTCCTCCTCTCGCAGCTTGGGCAGGGCCTTCCACAGCTCGACGACAACCTCCTGCATGGCATCGCACACCTCCCACGCATCGCTCAGACGATAGTCTGAGCAGATGCGCCACAACATGTCCTTATGCCGTTCCACTAGTTGTCGAAATTCGTCTTGGTTCATGTGGCGAAACCCTTTTATCCTAAAAGGGACAAAAAAAAGGCAAAATCCAACACGGCCTGCCGAAATTAACAAAGTTTAAGGGTTAGGGGGTAGGGGTTAGAGAGTAGAGGTTACGGGTTAGAGGGTAGGGGTTAAGGGTTAGGGGTTAGAGGGTAGGGGCGGCAGCCAATTCTCTACCCTCTAACCCCTAACCCCTAACCTCTAACCTTTCAATTATCCTCACTGGTTGGCGTACTGCTGCACCTCGTCGTAGAAGTACTCCAGCTCCACGCCCGCCTGGCGGAACAGCTTCTCGCTCTCCGAGCCGGCATGGTACTTGCGCTCGCACACCACCCGCTTGATGCCGCAGTTGATGATAAGCATGGCACAGGTGCGGCAGGGCGTCATGCGGCAGTAGAGCGTCGCCCCGTCGAGGGCGATGCCGCGCCGCGCCGCCTGGCAGATGGCGTTCTGCTCGGCATGGACGGTGCGCACACAGTGGATGCTCTCGTGTCCGTCCTCGTCGATGACCCTGCGGAAGAGATGCCCCACCTCGTCGCAGTGGGGCAGCCCCGACGGGGCACCCACATAGCCGGTGACGAGCAGCTGGCGATCCTTGACTATCACGCAGCCGCTGCGCCCGCGGTCGCATGTGGCGCGCTTGGAGGCGGTGTTGGCCAGCTCCATGAAATATTCGTCCCACGACGGGCGGCGGTACATAATCTGCCCCAGCACCTGCTCCACCTGCTCGTTCAGCTGCTCACGTGTGCCGTTGTTGTCGAAACGGAAGTCGGCATGGTCTATGCAGTAGCGCAGGTTCTGCTTGCCAGGGTCGGCACCCGCCATCTCGCGCTGCTCGTTGGCCACGAAAGTCTCGTAGTCGATATGGTCGGTCTCGCTGCCGCGCAGCACCGCCCGCTCGTAGCGCACGCGCGCGTCGGCATCCACGGCAAAGAGGTAGAAACTGGGCTTACCGCGCAATGCCTCCACCTCGCCGGCCGTGCGCACGCTCTCGATGATGCAGTTGCAGCCAGAGGCCTGCGCCCGCTCGTAGAGCTGCTCCACAATCCACGACGGCGAATGCTGCGCCCGCAGGTCGTTGCCCACGAGGGTCATCGTGTCGCGGTTCACCTCCAGCCCCCGCCGCTTAATCTCCTCGGTGATAAAAGCCCTCACAGAATAGTGCACAAAACCCCTATGCTGTACCAAATAGTCCACAATAGTGCCCTTGCCGGCCCCCAGCGTCCCCGTTATTCCGATTGTTATCATATTGAGAATTAAGAATTAAAAATTAAAAACTAAAACTCATACGCAAGCAACTAACCTATTAACATAGCCGCCACTTCGCGTTGCAAAAATACACTTTTTTTGCCACACGGCAAACTTTTTTTTCACAATCCGCCAAAAATTCGTACTTTTGCAACTCGAATAACACAATAAAAGCCATCACGACATGAAAAAAACAACAACCCTGCTCTTCGCAGCCGCAATGCTCCTCGGCCTCACGGCCTGCGCCCAACCAACACAAAACAATACCCACCCTTCAAACAACAACACCATGAAAAAGACCCTCGTAGCCTACTTCTCCGCCACCGGCACCACCAAGCGTGCCGCCGAAAAGCTGGCAAAAGAACTCAACGCCGACCTCTTCGAGATAGCCCCCGCCGTGCCCTACACCGCGGCCGACCTCGACTGGCGCGACAAACAGTCGCGCTCCACCCTCGAGATGAAGGACAAGTCGTCGCGCCCCAACATCGCCGCCACCTGCCCCAACATCGCCGACTACGACACCCTCTGGATCGGCTTCCCCGTGTGGTGGTATACCGCACCCACCCTCATCAACACCTTCATCGAGGCCCACAACCTCGACGGCAAGGTGCTGAACGTCTTTGCCACCAGCGGCGGCAGCGGCGTGGAAGGCTCGGCCGCCGACCTCAAGAAGGCCTACCCCCAATACCGCTGGGCCGACAGCCGCCTGATGAACTGACCGCCTCTCCCCCACCTCACCCCCACCTGACTTCCTCCAACGGCAGACTTTCCATCGCCCCGTCAATGCCCCTTATTAGCCCCATAGGTGAAGAAGGAGCGACGAAGGATCCTATATGTAGCGAAGAACGGAGGGAGGCAGACTATGGCGGAGACGACCCTAGGAGCCACATTACTTACACACGCCGTTGCTGCAAACCACCCTTCCACAAAGGGGTGGAGCGACCGTCGGGGCGCTCTCATGCAGCTGGCGGCAACCAGCGGTTTGCGACAGCACACGGCAGTGTCCCCACTATAGAGGGATACCGCGGAGCGGGGGGAGAGATGTACGAGATCTTTACAATGTCTCGCTCTTTTACATACCCCCGCCTTGCTGCCACCCCTATAGAACATACCCCGGCTCTTCGAGCCACCCCTCTTAAGAGGGGACGGCTGGCGCGTGACGCTGCATACTATCACTGATTAGTGCTGCATACATTGAGATTGCGTGTAGCGTGTCCCCTCTATAGAGGGGACACCATAAGGCCGGGGTAGATGGGATTGAGGAAGCGGTTACGGCTTCAGCACTTGTAGCGGTACTGCAGCTGGGAGAGCTCTTCGTTGGCCTTGACTATCTTCTTCTTGAGTCCGGACTTGTAGGCCACGAGCCGCTGCATGAGGGCGTCGTCGGCGAGGGCGAGCATCTGCATGGCAAGGATGGCGGCATTCTGCGCACCGTTGATGGCGACGGTGGCGACGGGGATGCCGGGAGGCATCTGCATGATGGCGAAGGTAGCATCGAGGCCTTCGAGGACGCTGCCTTTGATGGGCACGCCGATAACGGGCAGGGGCGTTTCGGCGGCGATGACACCAGGCAGGGCGGCGGCCATGCCGGCACCGGCGATGATGACCTTGACACCGCGACCGGCGGCATTGCGGGCGAAGTCGGAGACTTCGGCGGGGGTGCGGTGGGCGGAGAGGGCGTTGACCTCGAAGGGTATCTCCATCTCCTCAAAAAACTGGCAGGCTTTCTCCATGACCGGCAGGTCGGAGGTGCTGCCCATAATGATACTGACTAGGGGGGACATTTTTTTGAATTGAAAATTGAAAGTTGAAAAATGAATTAGGGGTTAGAGGGTAAGGGGTATCTGGGGGCGGCAGCCACTCTCAACTCTAACCACTAACCTCTAATCTTTCAATTAGTTATTATCCTTTATAAATTTTCCAGGCGCGGAGGAGTACATCGGGCTTGGCGTTTTCGTATAGCACTAGGTAGACCGACTGGGCGATGGGCATCTCGAGGTTGAGGAGGGTGCGAATCTTCTCAAGGCTGCGGACGGCATAGTAGCCCTCGGCTATCATGCTCATCTCGAGCTGGGCGCTCTTGACGCTGTAGCCACGGCCTATCATGGTGCCAAAGGTTCGGTTGCGACTGAACTGGGAGTAGCAGGTGACCAGCAAGTCGCCGACGTAGGGCAGCAGCTGCTGCGGGTTCATCTTGAAGCCATCGGGCTGCGTCATCAACTCCATGCGGTTGTTGGGATGGATGGCATTGAGGAATTTGCGCATCTCGACGATGGCGCTGCTGGTCATGACGGCCATGAGGTTGTCGCCATAGCCCATGCCCAGCACAAAGCCTGCGGCCACGGCATAGATGTTTTTCAGGGCGGTGGCGTACTGGATGCCGCGGATGTCGTCGGAGGTGCTGGCGTTGATATAGCGGCAGCGCAACTGCTGACGGGTGCGCTCGGCGAGGACGGGATTGCCGGAGGCGGCGGTGATGAAGGTGAGACGTTCGCGCGCCACCTCCTCGGCGTGCGTGGGACCGCTGATGATGGCCAGCTGCTGGGCAGGCATCTGGTAGACGTGCTGGAGGTAGTCGGTGACTATCTCGTCGGTCTCGGGGATGAAGCCCTTGATGCCCGACACGAGGTTGCACTGACGCAGGCGGTCGACATTGACCGACTGCAAGACATCGTGCAGAAAGGCTGTGGGGATGAGGAGATAGACGGTGTCGCACTGCTCGACAACCTCCTGGGCCTCGCGACAGATGACGAGGCGCGAGGGGTCGAAGGCCACCTCGCCGAGGTAGCGGTAGTTGCGGCCATGGTTGGCCAGGCTGAGCCTGATTTCGGGTTCGCGGACATACCAACAGACCTTCTCGTCGGGCTGTTCGAGGAGTATCTTTGCCACTGCCGTGGCCCAGGAGCCACTTCCAAGGATTCCAATCATATTGAGTTGAAAATTGAAAGTTGAAAATTGAAAATTGACATACGACTGATTTTCATTACACTTCCACTATGTTGCGTCTCTTCGAGACGTTGAGTACAGGAGGGGGTGTTGACCCCACACTGCGCTCCCTCTGGTCGCAAAGTGCGGGGTATCTTCGAGACGTTGCTGCATCTCGGCATAGCTCGAACAAGTTCGGCTCTGCGCTCGACTCCGCAACGTTATTGAGAACCAGCCTCTCCGAGGCTGTTGAATCAGTCAAATAGGGCATTAAACAAGGTTTTTCAACTTTTGAGGTTTTTGAGTATTTCGAGTGTTTGGTTCCAAAACATTTGGACGGTCTTGATTTCAATCTTCTCGCCCGGAGCGTGGACACCGCGCAGGGTGGGGCCATAGCTAATCATGTCCATGCGGGGATATTTCTCGCCGATGAGGCCGCACTCGAGACCGGCATGGATGGCGCGGACGATGGGTTCGCGACCATAGAGGCGGCGGTAGGTGTCGACACCGACCTGCAGGACACGGCTGTCGGGGTTGGGGGTCCAGCCGGGGTAGCCGTCGCCGTGGCTGACATGGGCACCAATCATGCGGAAGGTGGCCTCAATCTTCTGCGCGGCAGCGAACTTGGCACTCTCGACGGAGCTGCGCTGGCTGGTGGCTACGTGTATCTGACGGTCGTCCATCTTGACGGAGGCGAGGTTGGTGGAGGTTTCGACGAAGTTCTCAATCTCGCGGCTCATGGCCAGCACGCCGTGGGCGCAGGCATAGAGGGCGTTGAGGAGGTTGTACTGGGTCTGGCGGTCGATGAGGCAGGCGGGCTGGTCGATGGGCAGGAGGTCGACCTGCAGGTTAGGCTCGGTGGAGCGGAACTCGAACTTGATGTTGCGGGCAAAGTCGGCGACCATCTGCTTGAAGGCCTCTTCGTGGTCGAAGGCGACGACGATGTCGGCCCATGCCTCGCGGGCGATGGCGTTGCGGAGGTTGCCACCGTCGATGCGGGCAAGACCTATCTTGCAGTGCTCGGTGGCGTTCCAAAGGATGCGGTTGAGCATCTTGATGGCGCAGCCGCGACCACGGTTGATGTCGTCGCCGCTGTGTCCGCCCTGGAGGCCAGAGACTTTGATACGATAGGAGGCTTCGCCTGCGGGGACGGGACGGGTGGTATAGTCGATGGCCACTGTGGTGTCGATGCCGCCAGCGCAGCCGATGCAGTATTCGCCCTCGTCCTCGTCGTCGAAGTTGAGGAGGATGCTGCTCTGCAGCCAGTCGGTATGGAGGTTGGCGGCACCGGTGAGGCCAGTTTCCTCGTCAACGGTGAAGAGGCACTCGAGGGGGCCGTGCTCGATGGTCTTGTCGTCGAGGATGGCGAGGGCGGCAGCGACTCCGATGCCGTCGTCGGCACCGAGGGTGGTTCCGTCGCCGACAAGCCAGCCGTCCTGGACGTAGGCCTCGATGGGCTGGGTGTGGAAATCAAACTGTTTGTCGCCGTTCTTCTCGCACACCATGTCCATGTGGGCCTGGAGACAGACCCCGGGGGCATTTTCGTAGCCTTTGTAGGCAGGCTTGCGGATGAGGACGTTGCCCACCTCGTCGACGAGGGTCTCGTAGCCGTGCTGACGGCCGAAGTCTTGGAGATAGGCGGAGACCTGCGCCTCGTGTTTGGAGGGGCGGGGAATATTCATCAGTTCGCCAAAATAGTGCCATACGGCGGCGGGCTGGAGGTCTTTGATTGCGGGATTCATAGGAATAAATAGGGTTAATGGGTTAGTATACTATTACTTTCTTTGCAGGGTCGGAGCCGACGCGGACGGCATAGAAGCCCGGGCGGAGGGAGAGTCGCCACTCCGAGTCGTGGGAGATGGTGGCTGTCACCAAACGGCCAGTGACGTCGTAGACGGCTATGCGGCGGCCTTGGACGTTGCGCACAGAGAGATAGCCATTGTGGCCGCTGACCGTGGCACCGTCGACCACGAGGGGACGGATGCCGGTGTAGTCGTAGCCGTGGTAGCTGGTGTCGGGCTCGATACCGATGATGGCACCGTGCCACTGGGTGAAGTCGTTGTTGCTGGGGCGCATGGCATCGAGCTTGAAGAAGCCGTTGGCAGAGCCGTTCCAGCCCCAGTTGATATAGAAGAAGTTGGTGTCGATGGCATCGGAGAAATAGCCTTCGATGATGTAGCCGTGGCCGGAGGTGCCGCTGTGGCCTGCCTCGTTGTCGGCGGCAGCCCAGCCGGCATAGTAGATGGGTTTGCCCTCGGCAAGGCTGTGGTAGAGCATGGTGAGCCAGAGGCTGTCGTTGCCGATGGAGTCGCGCATGCCGGCATAGCTGTATTTGTAGCCGAAATGGCGGGGGATGCGGTAGTCGGCACCGAGGGTGTAGGCTTTGTCGTAGAGGTGGAGGCTGGTGTCGAACATGGCATATTCGGGCAACGACCAGCAGCCACTTGCCGTAGGGGAATAGCGCATGTCGAGCGACACACCAATCTGATAGATAAGCGTGGAGATGGCCTCCTTCACCTCGGTGGGGCTGTTGATGACGGCGTAATCGTCCATGTGCTCCCAGTCGTAGTAGGTATGCTCGAAGTCGGCATACTGCACACCATAGGACCAATCGGGATAGGCGGCAGGATTGTCGGCGCCGTTGTAGGCATGCATACCGAAACCGTGCTGGGGATAGTCCCAATAGTTCATAATCATGCCGAAGGCGGTGGCGACGCAGCCCGTGACCGAGCCACCAGGGCAGTGGTCATTATAAGGCTCGTTCTGCCCCCAACGCATGTTGCCCAGCAGGCGGGGGATGTTGTCGTCGAGGTAGTCGCCCTTGGCGGCCATCAGCGCGCGCGTCGTGGCCAGAGCCTCACCGCTCTTCAAGTCGGCCCACTTTTGCTGTATGGCGGGAGTGGAGGCGATGCCTGCCTTCTTGGCTGCGGCTATCTGCAATCCGTAGCGTTGCAGATGGCTGTAGACGGCGGGATTTTTTTCTTTCAAACCTGACTCGGGCAGCACCTCGTCGGTGGAGAAAGCGAGCACGGGGGCCGCAATGTCGTCGCCACTGACAACGACAAAGCCCAGGCCTTCCATACCCTTGCCATCGGTTCCATAGATGTTGAACACATAGAGGTTGTCGATGCCGTGGAGCGTCACCTCCCGGCTGAGCAAGTCGGTCGGGACAGTCATTTTGGCGGGCATGCCCAGCTCCATGCAGTGCATAGCGAAAGCGTTACGCGCCACCGCACGGGCCTCGTCAGGATGAATGGGAGCCGCCGCCAACATGGTTGCGGCGAGCAGTCCCATTGCCATCAAAAAAATCTTTTTCATAAGAGATATGTTTTTAAGGGTTACTGAAAGTATTCTACTCCGCTCTCGAATATCAGCTGGTCTTGGTCGCCATAGATATTGAGGTAGGTGCCCTCGCGACGACGCTCGCTGTGTGCCATCTTGCCCAGCACGCGGCCGTCGGGGCTGGTGATGCCCTCGATGGCCATATACGAGCCGTTCATGTTGTAAGGCTCCTGCATGGTGGGGTTGCCGTCGAGGTCGACATACTGCGTGGCCACCTGGCCATTGGCAAAGAGGCAGTCGAGCCACTCCTGCGGAGCCACGAAACGACCCTCGCCGTGGGAGATGGGCACCACATAGCTCTTGCCCAGCTGGGCCTTGCGCATCCAGGGTGAGAGGTTGCTGACCACCCGGGTGTGGGCTATCATACTCTGGTGACGGCCGATGGTGTTGAACGTGAGCGTGGGCGAATCGACGCTCTGCGGACAGATCTCGCCGTAAGGCACAAGCCCCAGCTTCACCAATGCTTGGAAACCGTTGCAAATGCCCAGCATCAGGCCGTCGCGCTCGTTGAGCAGGCGCATCACCTCGTCGGCTATCTGCGGGTTGCGGAAGACGCTGGTGATAAACTTGGCACTGCCCTCGGGCTCGTCGCCTGCCGAGAAGCCTCCGGGAATCATCACCATCTGGCTCTCCCCTATGGCATGGGCGAAGGCCTCCACGCTCTCGCGTATCTGGCTGGCGTTCTGGTTGCGGAACACCAACGTCTCCACTTCGGCACCCGCACGCAGGAAAGCCCGCGCCGAGTCGTATTCGCAGTTGGTGCCGGGGAATGTGGGAATGAACACCTTGGGCTTTGCCACGCGGTGCTTGCAGACATAGACCTTCTTCGTCTCATGCAGCGGTGTTTTCGCCAACGGCTTGGTTTCCGCGCCGCTCTGGGTGGGGAAGACATCCTCCAGACGGGTGGTCCAAGCCTTCAGCATCTCGTCCATCGCGATGCGCTCGCCTGCTACCTCGAACACGCCGTCGTCGGTAACCTGGCCAATCTTGCGTGCCACGGCGGGCAGCTCGCCACAATTCTCCACCTCCACCACGATGGCACCGTATTTCTTCTCAAATAGTTCGTCGGGGGTAAATTTGCCGTCGAAGCGGACACCCAGTCGGTTGCCAAAGGCCATCTTGCTGACCGCCTCGGCAATGCCACCAAAGCCCACAGCGTAGGCCGACTTCACGGCACCACGGTTCACCGCCTGACGCAAGGCCTTGTACATCGCCAGCAACATACGATAGTTAGGCATACGCATTGTGTCGGGTTTAATCTCAAGCAGATAGAGGTAATTGCCCGCATGCTTCAATTCGGGTGTCACCACATGACGCATATCGCTGATGCCCACGGCAAAGCTGCACAGTGTCGGGGGCACGTCGATGTCGTTGAACGTGCCGCTCATAGAGTCCTTGCCGCCGATGGCGGGCAGTTTCAACCCCATCTGGGCGTGGTAGGCACCCAGCAAGGCTGTGAAGGGTTGGCCCCAACGATAGGGATCCTTGCCCAACTTCTTGAAATACTCTTGGAAAGTGAGACGCACGCGCGACACGTCGCCACCAGCGGCAGCCACCTTCGCCACTGAATCCACCACGGCATACACCGCTCCGTGGAAGGGGCTCCAACTGCTCAGATAGGGATCGAAGCCATAGCTCATGATGGTCACCGTGTCGCACTTGGCCGTCAGCGTGGGCAGCTGGCCAATCATGCTCTGAGTGGGAGTCATCTGCGTCTTGCCACCGTAGGGCATCACCACACTGCCAGCGCCGATGGTGCTGTCGAACATCTCCACCAGTCCTTTCTGCGAACAGACGTTGAGGTCGGACAGATTTTGCAACCAACGCTCCTTGACTGCAGTCGTGGTAGCCTGACTGGTCGGAGTTTCATCAGGCAATGCCACCTTGACGGCAGCCTCCTGATGAGCGCCGTTGGTGTCGATAAAGCGGCGGCTGAGGTTCACCACCTCCTTGCCACGCCAAGTGATGACCATGCGCGGCTCCTCAGTGACGGTGGCAACCACCACGGCCTCGAGATTCTCCTCGTCGGCATACTGCAGCATCTTGTCTACATCCTTGGGGTCGACCACTACGGCCATACGCTCCTGGCTCTCGCTGATGGCGAGCTCCGTGCCGTCGAGGCCGGCATATTTCTTAGGAACCTTGTCCAAGTTAATCAACAGGCCGTCGGCCAACTCGCCGATGGCGACACTCACGCCACCGGCGCCGAAGTCGTTGCACTTCTTAATCAGCGACGACACTTCTTCGCGGCGAAAAAGTCGCTGTATCTTCCTCTCCGTTGGGGCGTTACCTTTCTGCACCTCGGCACCGCAAGTGGTCAGCGAGGCGGTGTTGTGGGCTTTGGAGGCACCCGTTGCGCCACCGCAGCCGTCGCGACCCGTGCGGCCGCCCAGCAGAATCACCACATCGCCGGGGTCGCTGGTCAGTCGCTTCACCTGTCGGCGTGGAGCCGCCGCAATCACGGCTCCAATCTCCATGCGTTTGGCCACATAGTCGGGGTGGTACACCTCGTTCACCAAGCCCGTCGCCAAACCAATCTGGTTGCCGTAGCTGCTGTATCCGTGCGCAGCGGTGGTGACAATCTTGCGCTGGGGCAGCTTGCCCGGCAGCGTCTCGCTGAGGGGCTTGGTCGGGTCGGCGGCACCCGTCACACGCATTGCCTGATAGACGTAGGTGCGGCCGCTCAGCGGGTCGCGTATGCAGCCACCCAAGCAGGTTGCCGCGCCGCCGAAAGGCTCAATCTCGGTGGGGTGGTTGTGTGTCTCGTTCTTGAAGTTCACGAGCCACTCTTCCGTCTTGCCATCCATTCTCACTGGTACCACGATGCTGCAGGCGTTAATCTCGTCGCTCACCTCCTGGTCGTCCAGCAGGCCCATCTTGCGGATGCGCTTGGCCGCTAGCGTGCCGATGTCCATCAGGCAGACATACTTGTCGTCGCGTCCGGCATACTGGTCCTTGTGGTCGGCAAGATACTGCTGGAAGGCACCCTCCACCAGAGGACGGTAATAACCCTCGTCAAACTCCACGTCGGTCAGCTCCGTGGCGAAAGTGGTATGGCGGCAGTGGTCGCTCCAATAGGTGTCCAGCACTCGGATTTCGGTCATGCTGGGGTCACGATGCTCCTCGTCGTGGAAATAACGCTGTATGTGCTGAAAGTCGGCCATCGTCATTGCCAGGCCCAGCGAATCGTACAACGCCTTCAGCTCATCCTCGGCCATATCCTTGAAACCGTCGAAAATCTTCACATCCTCTGGCTCGTCGTAATGCTCAGCCAGCGTCTCGGGCTTCTCCTCGGCGGCCACACGGCTGTCCACGGGGTTCACACAATGCTTCACCAACGCCGCACGCTGCTCCTCGGTGAGGTCACCACTCACCACGTAGGTGGTAGCCGACCGGATAATCGGATGCTCGGCAGGATTGAGCAGGCAGACGCACTGCTCCGCGCTGTCTGCACGCTGGTCGAACTGGCCGGGCAGATACTCCACCGTGAACACAAAGTCTGTCTCCTCATGGGGGAACGACTCCTCATACACATCGTCCACCGGAGGCTCAGCGAACACTGTTACCTTAGCCTTCTCAAACGTCTCGTCCGAGACATTCTCCACATCGTAGCGCACCAAGGCACGCACACTACTTGCATCTATACCCAGATACTCAGCCATCTCGTTCTTCAGTTCCTTCGCCACGATGGCAAACTCCGGTTTCTTCTCAACAAAAATTCTTCTGATCATATTATCGATTGTTTGATTGCTTGAGTTTATGATTGCTTATTTGTTTTGTGGATTGTGAAAATAATGTCAAAACACCATTCACAAGTATTGTCAAACCACCATTCACAATTCACCATTCACGACATTTCATTATTCAATTTTCCATTTCCCCAATACCAACCCTCTGGGTTCTTGGCGTGCATCGGGGCAAAGAATTCGAGCATCTTCGCCACGTCAGCATCGAAATCGCCACTGGGCACAATCGTAGGGCCGTAGCCTGCACGTTTCTCCTTAAAATCCATATATCCCAGCGCGATAGGCACATCGGCGCGCATGGCAATCTCATAGAAGCCACGTTTCAGCCTTTTCACCGCCTTACGCGTCCCCTCGGGGGTGATCACCACACACACATCGTCGTTCTCCCGTAGCACCTGGGCGGCACGCTCCACCAGGTTGTTGTGCCTGTTGCCGCGGTCCACCGGCACTGCCCCCATCCCCTTCAGGATAGGATTGGTCAAGAAATTAAAGAACTCCTTCTTGATAAAGATGCGCGGTTTCACACCCGCTGCCATCAGCACCGCCGCGCCCACAAAAAAGTCGGCCACGGCTGTATGCGGAGCCACCGCCACCACACAGTGTCGCAGTTCGGGCCGCTCCCCGAGGTCGGGAATATCGAACTTCCAGCCGAACAACTTCACCATCCATATCCAGAACTTCTTCATAATCAAATAAATATTAAACATACACCCGCCAACAGGCGGTATATACAAAATGCAAAGATACGAAAAATTAATAAGAAAAAATCAAAATAACTGCCGCGTCGAGAAAATTTTAATTTTTAATTTCTAATAATTAATTTTTTCTTTGTATCTTTGCACCGTCAAAGTCGCGAGAGCCAACACGGCAAACGACAACACAATCAATAGGAAAGATGGCAGAGCGGTCGAATGCGGCGGTCTTGAAAACCGTTGACCTGCGAGGGTCCGGGGGTTCGAATCCCTCTCTTTCCGCTGAAAGGAACTCATAAGTTGATGCAAAATAAACTTATGAGTTTTTTTATGTCAAAAAAATGCTCCAAATATGCACAAAACAAACTGTTGCTAAGACGATTAAATAAAGCCGTCGAGAAAGAGACATCTCATTCGGCTAGTTGCAGTGTCGGAAGGTGTTTATGTCAGCACGGTGCAGAAAATGAAGAAGAAATCTGTAGATGCGACCCATTTCGTGCAGAAGAATGTATAGCGCGCACACTTTTCTGCACGAAATTTGTTTTTTTACTCGATACACAATAAATGTACTCCTTTGAAGTTATAGTAATTAATTTTGTGCAAATAAATGATTGAGTTATGAATGCTTGAATGTGATTATTGTTGATATGTTGAGCGAATCGCATAACATATCAACATATCAACAAACAATCAAGCAATCATACAATCATTGATTTTCAACTTTCACACAAAAAATGGAACGATGCTCAATCATATTCATCATGGCGGTCTTCTATTCCGCCTACGCCGTCAAGAAAATGCAACAGCGCAAACACGGCATCACCACCATGCTGCTGGGCAAAGGCGACAAACCCGCCAAACAGCGTAGGATCGAAGTGTGGTTGAAGGTGTCCACATTCCTGATTCCATTTGTCGAACTGGCCAGCATCTGGTGCAACCTGATGGACGTGCCACGCATCGTCAAATGGATAGGCATCGCCATAGCCGCCCTTGGTGTTCTGATATTCATTGTGGGGATGCTCACCATGAGCGACAGCTGGCGTGCCGGCATCCCCGACAAGAAAGAAACCGCATTGGTAACATCTGGCATATTCCGCTACAGCCGCAACCCCGCATTTGTCGGCTTCGACCTGATGTACATAGGCATTCTCGTCGCCTATCCAAACATATGGCACGCAGCCGCCGTAATCCTGGTCGTCTACCTGTTCCACCAGCAGATACGAAACGAGGAGACCTTCATGGAAGAGGCTTTCGGCGAGGAATATTTGGAGTATAAAAAGAGGGTAAGGAGGTATTTCTAAACAAAAACAATTTCAGAATATGAGACGTGTAATAGGTATAGGAGAAACGGTGTTGGACATCTTGTTCAAGAACGACCAGCCGCAGAAAGCCGTCCCCGGTGGATCCTCATTCAACAGCATCGTGTCGCTCGGACGCGCCGGCGTGACCTGCGCGATAGTGACCGAGGTGGGTGGCGACCACATTGGCGACATCATCTGTCGCTTTCTGGGTGAGAATGGCGTATCGACAGAATTTGTATGCCGCCACCAGCATATCAAATCCCATGTCTCACTGGCCTTTCTTGACGAGAACAACGACGCCCAATACACCTTCTACAAGGACCACGCCTCCGTATCGTTGGACGGCCCCCTACCCCACTTCCACAGCGACGACGTGGTGCTCTTCGGCTCATTCTTCGCCATCAGTCCTGCCATCCGTCCCGTCGTGGGCGGTCTGCTGCACGATGCCCGCAAGGCCGGCGCATGGATCTATTACGATGTCAACTTCCGCAAAAACCATATTGCCGACCTACCCGACGTGATGTCCAATATCGAAGAGAACATGAGTCTGGCCGACGTAGTGCGCGGGTCGACGGAAGATTTTGAATACATGTACGGCCTGCATGACGGAGATGCCATCTACGAACAGGTGCGCCGCCATTGCAGCACCTTGATACTGACCGACGGAGCGCGTCCGATACGCGTCTATACCCCCGAAGGCTGCGAGACCTATCCCGTGGAGGCGATTGAGACGGTCAGCACCGTCGGGGCAGGAGACAATTTCAACGCCGGCTACATCTATGCCATATTACAAGGCTCGCCCGACCAAGCCTCGCGCATCGCGATGGCGCAACGCTGGAGTCAGGATGTCTGCAGTCAGCTAGGCAACAACATCAGCGACCAATTGGTCGCATCAATCAAAAGGCTATGATACAGAAACATTGCTTCGAGTGCGGAGCTGAACTCATCGAAAAAGAGCTGGACGGAGAAGGCATCGTGCCCTACTGCCCCAACTGCGGGCAATACCGTTTCCCCATGTACAACGTGGCGGTAAGCATGATTGTCATCAACGAGCAGACTGGCGAGATACTGCTAATCAAGCAATATGGCAGGCCCCATTTCATCCTCGTGGCTGGCTATGTCAACCGAGGCGAGCAGGTGGAACACGCCGTCGTCCGCGAAATAAAGGAAGAGACTGGCATGACCGTCAGACGCATCAAGTTCAACCGCACCAGTTTCTTCGAGCCGTCGAACACGCTGATGTGCAACTTCACTGCCTTTGTGCCAGATGCCAGCGAACTCTCGCCCAACGGGGAGATAGACTCCTACCAGTGGTTCTCGCCCGACGATGCAAGGCGGAACATCCGTCCCGGCAGCCTTGCCGAGAAATTCCTGAACGCCTATCTCGATGAGTAAAAAAACAAAACACGACAATAACTATGGAACCCCAATTCAACATCCGTCCCGCAAAGCCCGATGAGGCCGGTCTTGTGCTCGACTTCATCAAGAAACTGGCCGACTACGAAAAATGCGCCAACGAGGTCGTTGCCGACGAAGCCACCATCTACCACTCGCTGTTTGTGGAGCATTCCGCCGAAGTGGTGTTTGCCGAGGAAGACGGCGTAGTCATCGGCTTCGCCCTGTTCTTCCACAACTTCTCAACATTTGTGGGCAGAAAGGGTCTGTATCTCGAAGACCTATTCATCCTGCCCGAAAAACGAGGCAAAGGCTATGGCAAAGCCCTGCTCAAACACCTCGCCACACTAGCCGTGGAACGCAACTGCGGCCGCATGGAATGGATCTGTCTCGACTGGAACAAACCCGCCCTGAAAGTGTATCGCTCCATAGGTGCCATCCCGATGGACGAATGGACGGTGCAACGCCTAACCGAACCTGCGCTAAAACAATTCGCCAACAAAGATTAGCAAATGGCGGCACAACGGATGCAAGTCCTCTAGTACTTTTGCTTATCACAAACAGTCCCCCTTTTTTTTTATTTCCGTCTAGGGGTAGCTGGGGGCAGGCCCGCAAGGGCAGGCCTTATTCCCCTTCCTCCTACTCATGGATATGTCCGGCGAGGAGGCGAGGCTGTCGATGCGGGCGTTGATGTCGAGCATGGAAATGCTTTGCAGCCCATCTTCAAAATCCCTGATGACACCCACCACCATCATGGTCGTCAGGTGGCGGTCGCCAGCACGGTGCCTGGCATCAAGAATGGCTGCCACAGTGACGGTGAGCATGAGCGAGATGGTGGTACCAATCACCATCATGCCCACCTGTTTCCAAAAAAGCCCCCTTGCTGGGAACGCTGACACGTGGAGGACGGATAGTGAGGCGCATAGGCTAGTTGGCGTATTCGATTTCGTAGTAATACTTGGTTGTGACGCGCAGTGCCACGAGGTCGGTGCCACTTTGGGCGGTCTGATTGATGGTGACGGTGGACACGCGGCCCGAGACGGTAGTATACTCAAATGTACTGTCGCCCGCGTCCTCGACAATGTGCAAGGGCATGTCTTGCACAGGCCGTCGATGCCTTCAAAACCCCAGATTATGCCTTGGAGGGGGGGCTTGCCAGAAGGGGAAGCCGTTGAAGGGGTTGTCGATGGCGGTATACTCGTAGGAGTAACCGATGGTGTCACATTCCCCAGTATTGTTGTCGGTGATATAGCGGACGGTGGAGGACACGTTGTCGCCGGCCCAGGTATAGTTGTGAGAGTAGTGCATCAATCTTTTTGTTCATGACCTTTGACTTTGTCAAAGTAACGATAAAATCACGCTTTCTCGTCGGTTCGACCACTAATTTTGTCCATTACGTCGGCAAAGACGGTAATGTTGGAGCCGAGCTCGTTCGAGGGGCCATTTCTCAGACTGTCGAGGCGGTCGCCGCTCCAGTAGAACTAATAGTAGAGCGCACGCTCATGGTCCGAATCCAGCAACGTGATCCACGTGCCGGTGGCAGCACTGTACATTTCCATCTTGATATGGGAGGTCCTGTAGATTCGGCTCACCTTGGTTTTGGGGGCATCTTCGTCCTTGTGGCAGCCCACCGCGAGGAGGCTGTCAGCTGCGAGCGGCATGGTTTTTTCTCGCCCACCGCCCTCATTCCGCCCGCCAAACCCTCCTCGCGCGGCAAAGATACACACAAAAAACGTCCCCCCTACCGCATCTTACCGATTCTTACGGCTTCCTACTGCATTGTACCGATTTCTACCGATTGCACGACTGTTAATAGCCCTGAGAGCAAATATCGACCAACTAACTATTTAATGAAATGCGGGAGTTGGTGGGAGCCACTAGGGGGGACGAAGGGGAAAAAGGCGGTATTAGTCTTGGGGAGAAGAAGAGCAATTCGGTCACATCGTAAATTGCAGGCTGACCTTGATGGCGTGGGGCGAGACGGCATCGTCGAGGTAGGTGAGCCTGCGGATATAGTCGATGCGGATGAGTTTCAGGATGTTCTCAATGCCGACGCTGTATTCCATGTAGGGCGTGTCCGTGAGGAAGCTGGCTCCTGCGGGCAGCAGGTAGAGACCAAGATTTTGAGGGTCGGGGATGTTCATTGCCGACATGCCGCCATAGAGTATGTTGAAGCCCAGCACCTCGCGCAGTCGGAGGTTCTTGATGAGGGGGAGATGGTTGAGGATGAGCCCCTTCATGTGGTAGGTGGCAAAGAGCGACACGTAGCGGTCCGTGATAAACTCCATGGGGCGCATGGTGTTGAAGGCATTTTCAGACATCATGTAGCTGCTGTTGCCGTTGGGGACAAAGAGTTTGGGCATGGGCACCTGGTTCCACACTATGCCGCCTCGCGCGCGGAGGTCGAGATAGCCGAGGGCAGCAAACCAGTAGCGGCTGAAGATGCTGAACGAGGAGCGGTTGTAGTAGAAGCCGTCGAGCAGTCCCATCTCGTGGCTGAGGGTGAAGGAGGTGGCGTTGCTCGAGAGGTTGAGCAGCGAGCTCTCGCCCGAGCGGCCGCTCCGTATCAGCGAGTTGGGTGAGAAGTTCAGGCTCGTCTCCCACTGGGCGTAGAGGATGCTATTGACCCGCTCGGTGCCGTCGGGGGTGATGCGGTAGTAGTTGAGCATGCCCGTGGGACGGATGTGCTGCGCGCCCACCCAGGTGTCGATGCCGATGAAGTTGGGCCACTGGCGGCGCAGACGCAGCTGGAGGTCGGCGACATACTGTGCCGGCACCTCGTTGTCGTCCCACCGCAGTATGTTGTCGCGGTCGAACTGGTCGAACGACAGGCCCGGCGACTCGATGTCGTAGCCCGCATGCAGGCTGATGTAGCCCAGCGGGTTCTCCTTGGGGAAACGACGCTTGGGTGCGAAGGTGTGGATAAGGTTGAGGCTGAATTTGGGCTGGCGGTCCCTGATGCCGTAGGCCACGTAGCCGTCGACAAAGTTGCGCCTATTGAGGCGGGCGGTGGACATGCCGCCCACACGGAGGCGGAGCCCCTCGATGCCGTTGTGGCTGACAAAGTTGTATAGCGGACCGAAGTCGAACCGGCTGGAATCGCGCGTGGAATGCGTGGGGATGTAGCCCGTGAAGAGGGCCTCGACGGTCTTGATGGTGTAGCGCACCGAAGGGATGCGCATCAACTCGTAGCGCAGGCTGTCGAGGAAGGTTTCGGCCAGCGTGAGCTCCACGGGCCTGCGGGCGTTCCACTCGCGGCGCAGCACCTTGTGGGCGTAGGGCAGGGTGGCCGAGGTGGCTAGGGGTGTGAAGAGGCTGTCGGGCTGCGGGATGAGTGTGTCGAACGAGTAGTCGTAGAAGAGGTGCATCTGGTGGGCGTAGACCTGCCGCAGGCGTTTGCCCACATAGAAGCGGCCATAGGTGTCGGTGCGGGTGGGCAGGTAGCGTCCCGCGCTGTCGCGCTCGAAGGTCTGCACCACGTTCAGGTCGCGCACAAAGTTCAGATCCACCGCCTCGGGCACACGCATGGCGTAGCGTTTGACGGCATAGCTGCCGTCGTCCACCACATACATCGTGCCCACAAAGCCGAAGTTGCCCTTGCTGGCAGGCACGAAGGTGAGCTCTATGCAGCGTTGGCCGTCGAGCTCCACCGTGTCGGTGATGTAGTACTGGTAGAAAGTGGTGGCAAGGATGGAAGAGAGCGGGCTGACGAAACGCACTGACATCAGCGCAATCTCGTTGGAGAAGATGTTGACGGTGGGGAAAAGCGCGTCCAAGTCGTCGTCGAGGCCCTCTTGCGAGAGGTTCACGTCCACCCCGTCCGACCGGGTGGCGGTGACGAGGGTGCGCAGGCGACCGTCGGCGTAGTTCTGCGTGCTCATGCGCTCGTGAATGGAGAAGTGCAGGATTTCGGCATTGTCGAACTCCGCCTGATCGATATATTTCTCAATGAATGGGAAGTGCTTCCAGAAGGCGTGCGTCTCGAAGTCGGGATGGAACTGGTCGAGGCACATGTTGAGCTTCTCGAAGACGCGGCGGCTGAACATCTCGTTCGCCGTGACGCTGTTTTCGACTTTGTGGTCGATGACGTTGCGCACCAGGTCGACGGCAGGGTTGTTGCGGCGACGGTAACGTTGGCGCTTGCCCTTCTTGGCGGTGACGTTGACGGTCTGCAGGGTGGTGACTTCCGGCACCATGATTACCTTAATCCGTCGGGAAGAGTGGGGCTTGAGCTTCACCGTCTGGGTACGGTAGCCGACCATCTTGAAACGCAACAGGGTGTCGACGGCGGTGACGCTGAGGTCGAACCGCCCGTTGATGTCCGACACCGTTCCATTTCTCGAACCCGCTATGGCAATCTGCACAAAGGCCAGCGGCTCGCCGGTGTTCTTGTCCGTCACGGTGCCCGAGATGGGCGTCACCGTGCGCTGACCCCACGCCGCAGATAGCAGTAAAAGATAAAAACTAAAAACTAAAAGGCGATTCATCAAATTAAAAATTAAAAATTAAAAAAATGGCTACCACGTCTGGAATATTTTTAATTCTTAATTCTTAATTTTTAATTTAATCGATTTTGTCGAATCGCAGATAGGGACGCAGGCACTCGGGCATGACGATGCCGTCGGGGGTCTGGTTGTTCTCGAGGAGGGCTGCCACGATGCGCGGGAGGGCCAGGGCGCTGCCGTTGAGGGTGTGGGCGAGCTTGGTCTTGCCGTCGGTGTCCTTGAAACGGAGCTTCATGCGGTTGGCCTGGAAGGTCTCGAAGTTGGAGACAGACGAGACTTCGAGCCAACGCTGCTGCGCTGCGCTCCATACCTCGAAGTCGAAGGTCATGGCGGAGGTGAAGCTGATGTCGCCGCCGCAGAGCTTGAGGATATGGTAGGGCAGGCCTAGTTTGTCGAGGAGGCCACCGACGTGGCGTTTCATCTCCTCGAGGGTGTCGTAGGAGCGGTCGGGGTGCTCGATAACAACGATTTCGACCTTGCTGAATTCGTGCAGGCGGTTGAGACCGCGCACATCCTTACCGTAGCTGCCCGCCTCGCGACGGAAGCACTCGCTATAGCCCGCATGGCGGATGGGGAACTGGTCGGGGGTGAGGATGACGTTGCGGTAGATGTTGGTGATGGGGACTTCGGCTGTGGGTATCATATAGAAGCCGTCGAGCGGAATGGCATACATCTGACCCTCCTTGTCGGGCAACTGGCCAGTGCCGAGGCCTGAAGCTTCGTTGACCATGAGGGGGGGCATGATTTCCACATAGCCCGCCTTGGTGGCCTCGTCGAGGAAGAAGTCGATGAGGGCACGCTGCAGGCGCGCTCCCTTACCTTTGTAGACAGGGAATCCGGCACCGGTGATTTTGTTGCCGAGCTCGAAGTCGACAATGTCGTACTTAGCGCAGAGGTCCCAGTGGGGCAGTGCGCCTTCGGGCAGGTTGGGCTTGGTGCCAAACTCGGCCACGACCACGTTGTCGGCCTCGCTCTTGCCACGCGGCACGGTGATGTGGGGTGCGTTAGGTAGGGAGATGAGCTTGGCGTTGAGGTCGCTGTCGACGGCGGCCTGCTGCTCTGTGAGTTCCTTCTCCTGAGCCTTAAGGTCGGCGGTACGGGCCTTGAGGGTTTCGGCCTCGTCGCGGTTGCCCTGCTTGAAGAGGATGCCTATCTGCTTGGCGATGGTGTTCTGCTCGGCCTTGACGGCATCGGCTTTCTGCTGAAGGGCGCGACGGTCGGCATCGAGACGGATGATTTCGGCTATACGCTCTTCGACATTTTCGACGTTCTTAATCTTGAGGCGTTCGATTATTTCCTCTGTATGTTCCTTGATATATTGCAGTTGCAGCATAAACGTGTATTTTTGTTTAAAAGGCAAAGATACAAAAAAAGTTTGACCTATAAAGTTTTATTTGCCCACGCAGAAGCGGGAGAAAATGGAGCCGAGGACTTCGTCGGTGGTGACTTGTCCAGTGATGGTGCCGAGATGGTGGAGGGCGTCGCGGAGGTCAATGACTATAAGGTCGGCGGGGATATGGTCCCCCAAGCCCTTACCCACAAGCAGCAGGGCCTGTTCTATATGTCCAAGAGCTTCGTAGTGTCGGGCGTTGGTGAGCATCACGTCGGGAGCCTGTGCGAGGTCGGTTTGCACGGCCTTGGCCAAAGCTGCCGTGAGGGCTTCGAGACCTGTACCCTCTTTGGCAGAGAGGGGAAATGTGCGATAGGGGGCAGTCGGGGCCTCCGGGACAAGGTCTATCTTATTGTTGACAATGAAGAGGTGCTTATCGTTGAAAGGACGGATGTCCTGCAGCTGCTGTAGGTCGTCGAGGACTTGGACGAATGGCTGTGTGGCATCGTGGACGTAAAGGACGATGTCGGCCTGTACTACGGTTTCGATGGTGCGCTGAATGCCGAGGTGTTCAATGGGGTCGTCGCTGTGGCGCAGACCTGCAGTGTCGATGATGCGGAAGGCTGTGCCTTCAATTACAAAAGTCTCTTCGATGGTGTCGCGTGTGGTGCCAGGAATGTCGCTGACAATGGCACGGTTGTCGTGCAGCAGGGCATTGAGGAGGGAGGATTTGCCCGCGTTGGGGCGGCCGATGATGGCCACGGGTATGCCACGTTTGAGGGCGTTGCCCATGTGGAACGACTGACGCAAGGCAACGACTCGAGTGTAAATCTGAGAGGCCAGCGACATAAGGCGTTTGCGGTCGGCAAACTCCACGTCCTCGTCGCTGAAGTCGAGTTCCAACTCGAGGAGTGCGGTGAGGTCTACCAGTTGCTGGCGCAGTTGCTCCAGCTCTTTGGCATATCCACCCCTCAGCTGGCTGACGGCCAGACTATGGGAAGCGGCATTGGTCGAATCGATAAGGTCTGCCACTGCCTCGGCCTGAGAGAGGTCAAGTTTGCCGTTGAGGAACGCCCGGCGGGTGAATTCGCCCGGCTCGGCCAGACGTGCGCCGCTGTCGAGGAAGGCTTGGAGGATGGTCTGCTGGACGTAGAGCGAGCCATGACAGGAGATTTCGACGGTGTCGTCGCCCGTGTAAGAATGGGGTACGGAGAAGGCTGTAGCCACCACCTCGTCGAGCAACGCGCCATTGACCTTGAATTGTGTGAAGGCTGTGGCAGGTCGGCTGCCCTCGGGTTTAGGGAGGGTAAGGTGGCTCGAGGCGATAGAGAACGCTTCGGGTCCCGAAAGGCGGATGACGGCGATGCCTCCTATGCCAAATGGGGTTGAGATGGCTGCAATGGTTGTTGTCATGGGGAGACTATGATTCTTGTGTGGCATCGGACTCCTGCTGTTGCTCCAACTGGGCATCGGCAAGAGGGAGGTCGGCATCGGGTTGGTCGTAGGCGGCCTTGGCATCGGCGATATAGGCTTCGCCAAAGAGTGAGCGCATCTGGTCATCGGTGAGGCCGAGGTCGTTTTTCATCTTATACATGTTGGGATAACAGATGAAAAGGACTAGCACCATGAGGATGGTGACCATGAGCAGGGCGGTGTCGGACATGAGGATGATGAGGATGCACTCGATGACGACGATGGTGAGGGTGCAGGTGTATAGATTAGAGATATAGGACTGATAGCCACGGATTTTGTCGTCGAAATTATCGAGCTGTCGAAGCGCGGGAGTGGTCTTGCGGACGGTGAGCAGCATCATTACCACGGCCAGAACGGCCAAGATGGTTCCCGCCAGAAGCATCCAGCGTGCCACCTGCGGCGACTGGTAGGTGATGTGATAGGGAGTGAAATGGAAAATGACCGCAAGAAGGATGACTGCAATGGAACCGTAGAGGCCCACGTTGGCGGAACGACGAAGTTTTTTGATAAGGGTGATATTGTCCATGATGAGAATTGAAAATTAAGAATTAAGATTAAGAATTAATAATTATCTGGGTGCGGCAGCTTCTCTCAGTAGGGGCAGACACCGGTGTCTGCCCCTACAACCCCTAACCTCTAATCTTAAACATTATTTGAGTTTGTCACGAAGAAATTTGGCAGTGTAGGAGGTGGGGTGCTGGGCCAGCTGTTCGGGTGTGCCGGCAAAGACGAGGTTGCCGCCGTCGCGACCGCCTTCAGGACCCATGTCGATGACCCAGTCGGCCACCTTGATGATGTCGTGATGGTGCTCGATGACGATGATGGTGTGGCCACGCGAGATGAGACTGTCAAACGAACGGATGAGTTTCTGTATGTCGTGGAAGTGCAGACCGGTGGAGGGTTCGTCGAAGATGAAGAGCTTGGAACGGTCGGCGGAGCCTTTGATAAGGTAGGAGGCGAGCTTGACACGCTGCGCCTCGCCCCCGCTGAGCGAGCTAGAAGACTGTCCGAGCTTGAGATAGCCCAATCCTACGTCCTGCAAGGGCTGGAGACGGTCGAGGATGGCGGTTTGCCCTTCGAAGAACTCAATGGCCTGGTCGACGGTCATGTCGAGCACCTCGGAGACGTTCTTGCCATTGTATAGCACTTCGAGCGTTTCCTCCTTGAAACGAGTGCCATGACACTCTTCGCACACAAGGTGCACGTCGGCCATAAACTGCATGCCGACAGTGACGTAGCCTTCGCCTTCGCACACCTCGCAACGACCGCCTTCGGTGTTGAAGGAGAAGTAGCCGGGCTTGTAGCCTCGTGCCTTTGCCAACGGCTGGGAAGCATAGAGCTGGCGTATCTCGTCGTAGGCTTTCATGTAGGTGGCGGGATTGCTGCGGGTGGAGCGGCCGATGGGGTCTTGGTCGACAAGCTCAATACTGCTGATGCGGCCAACGTCGCCCGAGATGCCGGCGCATTTGCCCACATAGTCGGTGGCACCTTCGAAACGCTTTATCAATACGTCGTAAAGCACCTGCTTGACCAGCGAAGTCTTGCCCGAGCCGCTGACACCTGTCACCACGGTGAGCACGCCAAGGGGGAAATCGACATCGACATGTTTGAGGTTGTTGCAGAAGGCACCGCGAATGGAGACGCAATCGCGCCAAGGCCGACGCGACGACGGCACCGGTATGGACATGTTGCCAGTCAGATATTGCGCTGTCAACGACTGTTTTGGAGCCTTTTTGAACAGCTGTTCGGGTGTGCCGGCAAAGACCACTTCGCCACCCAACCGACCGGCACCGGGACCGATGTCGATGATATAGTCGGCTGCGCGCATGATGTCTTCGTCGTGTTCCACTACGATGACAGTGTTGCCAAGGTCGCGCAACTGCTTTAGGACATTGATAAGGCGGTCGGTATCGCGCGAATGCAGGCCTATGGAGGGCTCGTCAAGGATATACATGCTGCCTACCAGCGAACTACCCAACGAGGTGGCAAGGTTGATGCGCTGCGACTCGCCACCGCTGAGGGTGTTGCTGAGACGGCTGAGCGACAGGTAGCCAAGACCCACGTCGAGTAGGTATTTGACTCGGTGTTCGAGTTCGATGAGCAGTCGTCGCACCACCTGACGCTCATGGTCGGTGAGGGTAGAGCCACCCTCTTCACCCTCTGCCTGTATCTCCTTCAGCCACAAAGCGAAGTCGGACACCGGCATGGCCAGCAGTTCGGTGATGGAACGTCCACAGATCTTGACGTATGAGGCATCTTTGCGCAGGCGGCTGCCACGGCAGTCGGGACAAACGGTCTTGCCGCGATAGCGCGACATCATCACGCGATATTGTATCTTGTAGGCCTGCTCCTCCACCCATTTGAAGAAGCCGTCGATGCCTTCCCATTGTCCGCTACCGTGCCATAGGACGTCACGCTCGCGGTCGGAGAGCTCGCAGTAGGGCTTGTGAATGGGAAAGTCGAGCTTAGGCGACAATCGGATAAAATGGGTCTTCCACTCCGACATCTTTTCACCCCGCCAACAGACAATGGCATCCTCGTAGACGGAGAGAGACTTGTTGGGCACCACCATATCCTCATCAATGCCGATGACGCTGCCGTAGCCCTGACAGGTGGGGCAGGCACCGTATGGGTTATTGAAGCTGAAAAAGTTGGGATTGGGTTTCTCAAAAGTGATGCCGTCGGCCTCAAAACGGTTGGAGAAGGTGGCGCATTGCGTGCCGTCGGCAGTCTCGGCATGGACGCAGCAGGTGCCGCGCCCTTCGAAGAAGGCGGTCTGCACCGACTCCGCCACCCGCGCAGGCTGGTCGTCGTCGCCCTGCTTGACCTGTATGCGGTCCACCAGCAGCATGGTCTCCCCTTCCTCGGTGGGTGTGGTAAGATAGTCTTCGATGCGGATTATCGTCCCCTTGACAGAGATGCGCATGAAGCCTTCCTGATGCAGCATTTCCAACTGCGAACGCAACGGATGCTCGGCACTATAGGTGAGCGGGGCAAATATCATGACGCGTGTGTCGGCAGGGTAGCCGTAGATGTGGTCGACCACGTCGCTGACCGAATGACGCTTGACTTCCACGCCCGAGATGGGCGAGAAGGTGCGCCCGATGCGAGCATACATCAACTTCAGGTATTCGTACAGCTCAGTGGAAGTGCCTACCGTGGAGCGGGGGTTGCTGGTGTTGACTTTCTGCTCAATGGCAACGGCGGGAGCAATATTCTCAATCAAATCCACCTCGGGCTTTGCCATACGTCCAAGGAACTGGCGGGCGTAGCTCGAAAGGCTCTCCACATAGCGTCGCTGGCCTTCGGCATAGAGGGTGTCGAACGCCAGACTTGACTTGCCCGAACCGCTAAGCCCCGTGATGACCACCAGCTTTCCCTCTGGGATGTCAACATTGATGTTCTTCAGATTGTTTACTCGCGCACCGTGAATCTTAATCATGAGAGGGTAAACGTGTTAACTTGTTAATTACTCAAAAAGGCATTAATCCCACCCCGATGTTCAACACCACCAGCTGTGCCATCCATTGGTTGGCATTCAGTTGGCGCAGGGCATTGGTCTGAGCATTACGTATGCGATCCTGCTCAGTTGGGATTATATTATCCCAGTCTTCGTAGCTGAACGGATTGGCAATGGTGAACGAATACCGCACACCGATATTGAGAAGTACCTTGTTTGCAATCATGTAGTTGCGACCCGTTTCCACCTGTAGGCCGAAACGGTAGTAGACTGAGTCTTCGAGCCAATTACGCACCAATGTCTCAGTCAGTGGCACCATGTTTAGGCGGCTTCCGTACACACCAGCTCCAATGTACGGTCCTAGCGGAGCGGCCATGTTCTCAGTATACCAGCGGTAGGAGAGCGAGGCTGTGAGTATGCGCGTGTCGTAGTGGTTGCCGTTATAGTTCCTGCCTCCTTCGCGCATCACATAGCCGTCGATAAGATAGAATTGCGTCTTGTTGTAGTCCACCGCCAGCGCCAGCGACTGTCGTGGGGCGGTCACCCATTCCAACGCAATGCCGGGACGCAGGTCGACCTTCGGCTCGGTAAATCGCTCAAAAATCCAGTTGAGGATGGGAAAGTCCATGCCCAACTGCGCACTCACTGCCATCCGGCGACCAAGGAAGCCCGGTGTGCTGTTGCTGAACGCACTGTGATAGGTAGTATAAATGTCGTTTGTAACTAAGTCGCGGCTGTCGGTGAAGTAATGATCCTTGGTCTGGTCGGACATAATGCGACCCTTACGGGTATCTATCAGCAGGTTGCGCGTAACGGTAGTCTCTCTGTTGGCGAAATAGTCGTATGCAAAGACGGGGAGTGACGGCGCAGCAATGGCACCCATCACAACCAAATAGAGCGACCCGAAACGGTTGTACTCGCCATTCACGGCCATATTCAGACTCAGCTTGTCGGCATCGTAGCGACGGTTGAGGTCGTTCATCAAGGGTTGGGTCGAAAGGCTCAGCGGCACATTGCCCTTGCTCTGCCAGAACTCGTTAGTCCACTCATTGATAGTCACGAAATCGTTGTAGAACTCGGCATCAGTATGGCTGCGCATGGCGGGGTCGGAGAAGTCGACCACGGGCATTTTGGCAGCCGTGGCAGCCTCGCGAACCTTGCCCACGAGGGCCTGCTCCATGCGGTCGCTCTTGCGATACTTGACGTTGGCATCCTTGGTGTTCTCAATAACGATATACTGCGGAGCATAGAGGTACGTGGCCTTCGAGCGGTGGTCGGCAGTGTCGGCGGCGACAGGCGCATCCAGACTGCCGTCCATAAAACTGCGGAAATTGCCATTCTGCATCATAAAGTCGGTGAAGGCATAGCGCGACTGGTCGGCGATATGGTTCTGCTGCTGTTTCTGACGGATGCGGGCATACTTCTGATTGGTCACAGCCGATTCCTGATTCTCCTCTGTGGCCGAAGTGGGCACGGTGTCATATTTCGTAGCAAAAGAGCCTCGCGAGAGGCTGTGCTTGTCGCGCAGTGCCACCAGCAGGTCTCTACCCATAGCCTCCAGCTGTGGGTCGCCGGGGTGTGTCTGCATGGTCTTCCACACCTCGCGCACAGCCAACAGCGAGGCCTCCTGGGCCGTCAGCTTGCGGAAAAGGTAGTATAGCTGCTGTATCTCGCCTTCGTAACGCTTATAGTCGCCCACGATGGAGTTGGTGTTGTAGTAGGTCTTGTACATGGCTATGCCGTAGAGCGCCTGCGCCTTGGATCGTGCCAAGAAGGCATTGTCGGGATATTGACGTTCCAGCACATAGCAGTCGTAGAACGCCCGCGTGTAGTGGGCATAGATAAGGTTCTGACGGATGCACTCGAAGCGCGCCAACGTGCGCAGCTCGGCAAATTCCTCAGGCGTGGTGACCACGTAGGGCTTGCCCCCTTGGTAGTGCGAGAGTATATCGCCCGTGCGGGCACGGCGTTTCTTGATATTGGGGTGCGTACTGAGGCTGTCGGGATAGTCGTCGCGCGACTGGATGGCGGCCACATCTTTCAGGAAATAATGGCTCGGCAGGTGGTAATATGGCGTATTGAAATAGGTGGTGTCGAATGGCACCTCGTCGAACGGCAGCAGGGCATATTGTAGCACGTCGAAAACGCCGTCAGTCACCCGCTTGTCGTAGGCACTGCCTATGTAGAACAGGCGCAGTCCCAGGCTGTCGGCCTCATTTTCCATCTCGCGCGAACGGTTGTGGTACATCAGAAAGTTTGCCATCTGTTCCGCCTCGTCATCGCTGGTCTTGATGCGGCGGGTGAGCACCTCCATGTTGTGCTTGCGGTAGTAGTGCACTATCTCGTGGCTGATGATGTAGGCCAGCTGCGACTCGTTCTCCACCTGCGCCACCAGTCCCGTGGTAACAAATATCATGCCCTGCCCAGTGGCGAAGGCATTCACCGACGAACTCTTGACCGTGTAGAAACGCAACTCGCCACGCAGCTCGGGATAGTCTTTCAGCAGTGTGTCGGCAATGCGTTCCACCATGCGGGTGATGGGGTCGCCATAGAGGATGCGGCCATTGCTCATCAGGCGGTTGATATGGTACGACGCCTCCAACACGCGGTCGCGGTTGGCAAGCTTTCCGTCGTTGTAGTCGCGCACCCGCTGCTTGTCTTCGCTATACAGCTCGCCGAGTCCCTTGCGCAAGTCGGCTGGAATTAGTCCTTCCGACTTGATGCCAGTATAATTATTCAAGTCGTAACGCTGTTGGGCAAAGCCCACCGTTGTTGCAAACGAAACTAGAAAGTAAAAACTAAAAAATAAAAGGCGTTTCATATCTTTTCGAATTGAAAGATGAAAATTGAAAATTGAAACTATTGCTTATGTCGCTCCCGCGAGATTTCATTTTTCACTTTTCAATTTTCACTTTAACGAGGGCTGATTTTTTATGGAATGAATATATGCCGACATACTTGCCCGGTGCCTGACGCACAAAGTTGTCCATCAGCGACCCCTTGTCTTTCGGCACAGGTATCTGCTTTACCACCGTCCCCTTACGGTCGATGCCGTAAACCACGTAGGCATGGGCGCGGTTGCCCAACATAATCTTCGACCCTGCCGCAGCAATGTCGTAGGTCGCCGGTGTCTTCGACGGCTCGGGCAGCATCACATACACATTGTCGCCTTCCGCCATCATAGGTGCATCGCCATAGCAGGGTATGTCCGCCGACTGACCTGTCCGCTCGCCATCTACCGTGCGGAAAGGCTTGCGCCAAAGTATCGTGCCTGTGGTGTCCACCGCCAATGCCAGCGACCCCATTGTGTAGTAGTCGTGCACGTCGGGTGCCTTGGTCGAGTGGGTAGTTATTTTCCAACAACGTTGCAGCAGCAACACACCGCCATAATTAGTCCCAATGCTGTTCGCCATTACCAGCGCGTCCACCATACCCACCTTATTCTCCTTCTTAGTGCTCTTGTTGCCAAACACGTTCAACTCGTCGCTGGAGAACCGCGCCGTCGTCGCCTTCACGTCGCCCGTGCGGATGTCGAGGGCAATGCCCACCATCTGGTCAAAGCAGTCCTTCTTCTTTGGCGACTCGGGTGTGCGGATAAAGCCCGCCGCCACAGCCTTGCCGCCAACAATATTTAGCAGCGTCAGCCGGAACATCTCCCCTACCGCCACGCGGCCTTCCACGCTCTTCTCGTCGTCCACATCCAACACATGTGCCACCACGATGGTCTCATGACTCGTCTTATCGTAGCGCGAGCCGAACAGATACACCTCGCCATCATCGCTCACACGCAGGTTGCTCATCATGTTAGTCTCGAAACGTTTCTCCCACAGCACCTCCAATTTCTCGTCCAACAGCATCTGACGGTGTCCAACCTCCTTCGAGACCGGATGGACAAACACATCTGCTATGGCATAAAACAGCCCGTTGTCAGACTTTGCAGTCCAATAGTAAGTCCCCGGCATGCTGTCGAACACACTCTCGCAACGCTCCAACGTCATGGACTTCGGCTCAATCACTGCACGATGATACTCGGCCACATATTCGCCACGATACAGCAGATACACCTTGCCCTCCACATAGCTGGCAAACACCAGTTCGCTCCTCCTCGTGTCGGGCAGCGACACCTGCCGCAGCACTTTCATGTTCGTGTCCACCGCCACCACTTGCAGCCCCCACGGTATGCAGGCGCCCAGTATACCACGGGTCTCCCATGTGGCAATAAACAGTTCGCCGCCCTGCTCGGCAATAATGTGGCTGTTGTGCGACATCATATAGTCATAGCCCTTATTTGCCTCGCCGAAGCGGAACGTAGGCATCGACGGCTGCGCCATCGCGCTGATAGCCAGCATCGCCGCAGCCAGAAAAAGAGATAAACGTTTCATATACTATTCTGTTGATTTTTTATTTCTATGTATGTAGCAAAAAAGCACCTATTTGTTACAATCCAATTGAAAATTGATAATTGTAAATTGAAAATTATTCAGGTGCGGCAGCTAATTCTCAATTCTCAATTCTCAATTTTCAATTCCCTAAAATCCTCTTCCAATCCCCACCATGATGGAGAACGGCTTCAGACCCGAATCCACCACATAGTAGCCACCCTCACCTATCGGCTTATACTTCTCCCAATCCAAATTAAAGGTACCCCAGTCCGTTAGTCCGTAGTTGCCCTGTAGCGACACAAAATAGTCCTCGGCAATGGTGTAGCGCACCAGTGCCATCAGTCCGACAGCGTTCTGCGTATTGAAGATGTTCACCCTTCCACCGTCGCCGACCGTCAGGCGCGACTCTTCCGACACACCGATGCATGCCGTCAAACTCTCGCCAAAGTGCCAACCCACATAGCAGCTCAGAACCGCTCCTAACGACCTTCTACCGTCAGTGAGTGTCTCCTTGTCAAAAGTCACCTGATATTTCTCCATACCGTAATTGCCCATTATTTGATAGCCAATCACAAATCTGTCGCTAGGGTACTCCGACCACCAGCCGATGCCTAGTATGGGGTTAAACAGCCTGGGCTTGTAGCTCTCGGGCACCACTGCATTATATTCAAATGCAAAACTGCGTCCAACTATGTTGTGCGTACCCATATATATGCCCAATCCCATGTTACTGCCATACGTGCTCGGTCCGCCCAACACCTGCCCCATTGCGGTAGTCGCTGCCACTGTCAACAACACTACCAATAAATACTTTTTCATATAAATTAGGATTTTCATATAAATTAGGATTTTGTTAACAAACGAATAGCAATCAATGATTGGTGACTAGTCTAACCTAATCACCAATCACTTCTTAGCTCTTACATCTTAGTTCTTACGGTTCCTGCAGCTTGCCATCCGAGCCAAGGACCTCGACAATCTTGTGGATATACATCCTCTTGATGCGCTCGCGGGCAGGCTTCAGATACTGGCGGGGGTCGAAATGGTCGGGATGCTCAGTCATGTACTGACGGATGGCAGCAGTCATGGCCAGACGGCTGTCGCTGTCGATGTTAATCTTACACACCGCGCTCTTGGCAGCCTTGCGCAGCTGCTCTTCGGGAATACCCACTGCAGCCTTGAGAGCACCGCCGTTGGAGTTGATCACGTCCACCTCGTCCTGCGGCACCGAGCTCGAGCCGTGCAGCACGATGGGGAATCCGGGAAGTTTCTTCTCGATAGCCTCCAGCACGTCGAATGCCAGTGGTGGAGGGACCAAACGACCCGTCTGCGGATCCACCTTGCACTGCTCGGGTTTGAACTTATAGGCGCCATGGCTGGTGCCGATGCTGATAGCCAACGAGTCGCAACCCGTGCGGGTGGCAAAGTCTATCACCTCTTCGGGTTTGGTGTAGTGGCTCACCTCCGAGGCCACCTCGTCCTCCACGCCTGCCAGCACGCCGAGCTCGCACTCGACGGTGACGTCGTACTTGTGGGCATACTCTACCACCTGACGAGAGATTTTGATATTCTCCTCGTATGGCAGTGCGCTGCCGTCGTACATCACGCTGCTGAAACCCATGTCGATGCAGCTCTTGCAAGTCTCAAAGCTGTCGCCGTGGTCGAGGTGCAGCACAATCTCGGGATGGGCGCAGCCCAGCTCCTTGGCATACTCCACAGCACCCTCTGCCATATAGCGCAGCAGCGTCTGGTTGGCATAGTCGCGGGCTCCCTTCGACACCTGCAGAATCACCGGGCTCTTGGTCTCCACCGCAGCCTGGATGATAGCCTGCATCTGCTCCATGTTGTTGAAATTAAATGCGGGAATGGCATAGCCCCCGTTTACAGCCTTGGCAAACATCGCGCGGGTGTTCACCAATCCAATCTTCTTATAATCTACCATAGTGAAACAGTTTTGATTTTACTTAAAAACGATTTGCAAAAATACACTTTTTTTTCGACATACACAAAAATATTTTACCAAACACACCCATACAAACCCTATTAGACTGAAACAAACAGCAATTATCACTCATAACAGCGAGAACTCCGACAGTGATATGACCTCGACCCTAGGATACTTTGTATTCTTCAGCACATCATAATGATGATCGTTTGACACCAAGAAACGTGCGCCCGCAGCAATAGCACAGTCAACAAACTTATTATCGTCAGGGTCCGCATCTATCAAATTGAACTTAAAAAACGGCGTCACCTGCATTACGAATGGACTGTTGATTATCGTGGACACAACTATCTCGGCAGTTTCCGTATCGGTTAGCCGTTGCAAAATCTCAACATATTCCTCTATTATCTCATTTGATACGCACATTATGTGCTTACCATCCTCAAACGACTGCCAAACACTATGATACCGGCTTCTTCGCGGAAGAATCTGTATGAGACAATTCGTATCAAGAACTATTCTCATTTCAACTGATGCAAGTCCATATTATTAATCTCGTCAAGCCGATGCTGGTCAAGCGCGCCCACATCCCACAACTCATCCAGACGTTCTTCCATCCTGCTCGCATAATGCCGATAAAGCACATCGCACAATTCCTCCAGCCCCCGTTTGCTACGGTTAACACTGAACATCTGCAACAAATGCACCTGCATGTCATTAAATACCGTTGTCGATTCCATAACATTTCTTTTTCAAATGCAAAAATACACTTTTTTTTCGACATATTGCACAAATTGGGAATTAAAAAATAAAATTTAGCAACTCCCACCCTTTTCTTACGTCGTAAGGTCCCCCAACATCCTCGCCGCAACACGACCCCATACGCACCATATACATCTACTGAAAATCTATTACTTACAATTTAAAACACCACATACATGGTTTTGTGTTCCTTTTGCAGTTATACAATAGTTATACTATATTTATACTTTAGTTATACCTTAGTTATTCTATATATAATAGTAAAACTAAAGTATAACTAAGGTATAAGTATAGAATAAGTGAGGGAACTATGGGAAAGTCTGGGTGGATTTTGGTGGGTGTCTGAAAGAGAACAGAACAAGATAGCGGACTGGCCGATTCGAAGGAATTGGTGCTGCATGTTTTATTCTTATTGCAACTAATTCGAAAAAAATGTGTACCTTTGCACCGACGTTTCAGAACAAATGCAACGCCTAGTATGTATTATAACACACTAAATATCAACATTTTACCCCCCCCATCACGAATTACCTTTATCGTGGTGCGGTAGTTTTTTCACACAACACTTTGCGGCAACACACAACCGTCCCGCTCGGCAACTGACTGCGGGATGAGGTCTTCTACGATTTTTTTAATCGAAATAATATTCATTAAAACATTAACAATCATGAGAGAAAGAATCAAAAAGGGGTACGACGCCCCAATGGTAGAACTGATTGAGGCCCGCGTCGAAAAAGGGTTTCAAACAAGCGGCGCAGCCACAGAGCCACAGCCCGCAGGCTCAACAGAAGGGCTGACAGCAGGTGCTAACAGCTATGGCGGCAGCGATTTCGACTAGTTATTAACCCTAAAGTACTAAGAACAATGAAGAAGAATCTAGTATTTCTATTTGAGCTAGTCGCATTGGTGGGACTAGTGAGTCTCACCTCCTGCAAAAAGGAGAAGTTGGGCAACGGCACGCAGTTTCGTGCCACGATGGAGAATTGCACCTCACAGAACGGCAAGACCGTGCTGAACGGCACCGCCCTCGAATGGGTGAGCGGCGACCAGATTGCCATTTACGGCACTGCCGGTGGCGGCATCTATAGTGCCACGCCCCAAAGTCCCGCCACAATGGCGGTGTTCGACAACGTGAGTGGTGAGAGTGGCAACGCTCCCTTCCGCGCCTTCTATCCCACCACGCTGACCACCGACGGCGCGAACATCAGCCTGCCTAAGACACAGACCTACATCGAAGGGTCCATCAACGAGTTCCCGATGTATGCCGAAAGCAGCAGCAACGAGCTTACATTCAAGAACCTCTGCGGTGCGCTAAAACTGCACTTGACAAAGGCCAGCACCAGCATCAGCAGTATTGCCGTCACGGCCGCCAGCCCGATTAACGGCACGTTCAGCATGGACTACAACGGCGGCAACCCCGAACTGGGCTATGTGTCGGGCGGCACGAACACCACCAAGCTCACCTGCTCCACGGCTCAGAGCATTGCCGACGGCAAGGATTTCTACATCTACCTGCCCGAGGGTAGCTACACGGGACTTGAGATTGTGCTGAACACCAACGAGGGCGGCTATTGCGTTAAGACCTCCAACCGTGCCATCATCGTCACCCGCAGCCGCTATACCCTTATCACCTTGGGTGGTGACGACCTTACCTTCACCACTCCGCAGTCGCTGACGGGACTCTTCTCAGTCAGTGCCACCCAGCAGGTGTGCTTCGCCAAGGGCAATTTGCAGTATCGTGCCAGCACAGGCTCGTGGCGTTTTGCCGAGAATCAATGGGATTATGTGGGGACGCATATGCCTAATCGGATGCCTGAACAATCCTCTACCGAGCATTTTGGAGGAACCGTAGTCGGCAGTGACAACTACTATGTGTCCGATTCGTATAATGGTTGGATAGATCTTTTCGGCTGGGGTACGGGCAACAACCCCACACTCACCAGCATGGATCCTAACCATTATGAATACTACAGCACCTTTACAGACTGGGGCACAGCCATCAGCGGCAGCAATACTACCAACCCGTGGCGGACACTCACACAGGTTGAGTGGAAGTACGTAATCAGAGACCGTGCTAATGCTTCTTCCAAGCGTGGATTCGGCACAGTGAACGGTGTGTACGGTTTGTTCCTCCTGCCCGACAGCTGGACGCTGCCGGATGGCCTCACATTCTATAATGGCACCTACTTTTCGAATTCGTACAGTGCCGAAGAGTGGGCTGAAATGGAGGCGGCAGGGGCACTGTTCCTGCCTGCGGCCGGTTACCGAGCATATAGTGAGCCTGAAGCCGGGACTTGGTATGCCGGCTACTGGGGCAGATATTGGACATCGACGCCTCACACGACCAATAATCACTCGTGCTACGTAACCATAAATCAAGCCTTTGTTAGCGCAAATGCATCAGGTCATACTGACCGTTGGTTTGGATACTCGGTGCGTCTAGTGCAAAATAATTAATCGATCTCTGTTGCGGGCAAGAAAAATGCCCACACACCATAATGGGAATCCCTGCATCAGGTGCAGGGATTCCTTTATAATTTGTCTAGCACAAGCACATTATTGCAGAATGACTTTCTTTGCGGGTCGGTCGGCAATCTGAACCATGAAGACACCGGTGGTGGGCATGCGGAAGGTGCAGGTGCCGTGGCAGGTGGTTTCGGCAACGAGCCTTCCCCCTGTGTCGAAGATACGGATGGGGTCGCCTGTGCAGCCCTCGATGGTGATGCTGCGGTCGCCCGTACTTATCTTCACAGATGAGGGTTCGACTACTGGCACCGCGGTGCAGTCCTCTTCGATGTTGTGGAAGAAGTTCCAGCTGGGGTCGGCATTATAGGCTGCCCCACTGTGGCAGGGAACGGTGAGGGAGAGTTGGGGGTTCATGTCGTAGAATGTACCAGAGAAGGCTTGTGGCGGCACGGTTGCCAGACTGCGCATGGCACTAACGCGGGAACATTGACCGAAAGCGTATTGTCCGATGTAGGTGAGCCCTGCGGGCAGGGTGAGTTGGGTCAGCCTGTTGCATTCAAGGAAGGCCATGCTGTCTATGTAGACCACCGATGAGGGGATGTTCACCTTTTCTAGCCCAAGGCAGCCGTGGAGGAGTTCGGCGCGGATGGTGTCAAGGCCTTCGGGGAGGTGGACTTTCTTCAGTCTGCCGTTGTAGTTGTAGCAGAAGACGCGCTCGGCAAGGTAGGTGCAGCTGTTGGGCACAATGACAGAGTCGAGATGGTCGCAGGTGCAAAAGGCATCGCTACCTATGGAGGTGATGCGGCTGCCAAGGTTAACGGCACCCACATGGCTGTAGGCAAAGGCACCTTTACCAATGCTGCACTCTGCGTCTGCGATGGTTACTGTAGCACTGCCGTTCTGCCTAAAGGTGTTGTAGAATGCGTAGTTGCCTATTTCCCGTACAGTAGAAGGGATAACCACAGAGCCTAGCTGGCCGCAACTCATAAAGGCGTCATTGCCTATGGTGTCGAGGCCTTCGGGCAAGGTAACTGTGGTGAGCGTATTGATGCCACAAAAGGCAAAGCGTCCGATGATGCGTACCGAGGAGGGCACTATGGCTTGTGTCACCCCTGGACGGCATGCCGTAAGGCGTGTGCGAGTACTGTCGGTGTAGTAGAGACTGTCCTCCACATAGGCGTTCACCGTCAGTGCACCCCACGGACTGCCGGTGGCATTGCCGTGGTATACCACATTCTTGATTAATCTGAATGCGTTGGGCTCTATAACTTCCACACTGTCATGCACAATTAGGTCGTTGATGGAGGTGGAGGCAAGAGACAACCGTCCGATAGCGGTTACTGTGGCAGGGATACTGACGCTTCTCACCTCTCCATGATTGTAGAATGCGCTGTCCGCCAATGCTGTTATAGTGTACGTAGTCCCGTCGTGTTCCACGGTGGTGGGGATAATCAGGGTGTCGCTGTAGTGGATGTACTGTGCACCCCATACCGATTCATCGCCACGCACGCTGATGTGGTGCTGCGCCGAATCGGTAATGGTGCAGAAGAGAGTATCGCCCTGCGGGGTGACGGTTTGGAAATCGTGTGCCACTTGGGCTTGTGTGGCGGTGGCTAACGCCATAAATGCTGCTGCAAAGGCTGCTTGTTTCATTGTAGTGTTCATACTATCAGATGTTAAAGAATTATGTCCTAAGAGGCTGGGGTCAACGTGCATCACCGCCGTGATGGTGCGATGGCCCACGGTGCGGTAGTAGGTGACGGTACTATCAAGGTGGTTGAATGCCATACCCCAGCCGCCTTTGTTGATGCACCAAGGTTCATTGCCATGATAATCCCAATTGACAATAACAGGTGGTAGAGCAGGCTTGTCGGATGAGTGACTACGAGGGTGTGCAGGACTGTCGGGCAGGGTGTCGGTGGAGGAGGATGGTTGGGGGAAAACGGCATGCCGCCATTTCGGCACCACGGCAACCGTTACGGAGGTGGCCAAAAATATCAGTAACAATATGAGCAATAGTCTACGCATACGCGCCACAATGCGATGCATTCGCTGATAGACAGCATCGCGCTTCAGACTCATCCGCTCAGCGATTTCATCGGCTGAATATCCTTCGAGGTGGAGCTGTACCAACCGTCTGTCTTCGGGCTGTAGCTGAGCCATAAGGTCGGCGACAAGTGCGCGGCGCTCGGCCTCGGCGGCATCATCGTCATCGGTCAGCTCAGGCAAGACGTATTCCAGTTCGCAGGGGTTGCGGCTGTGGCTCAAGACGTGGCGTGTCTGCCACTCCACCCAGGCTTTTTCTTCATGAGGCTTGGCATCTTTGCGAAGTTTGCCTATGCGGAGCCATAGGCGAACCGACACATCCTGAAATAAATCACGACACCGCTCGGCATCTCCGTGCGAGGCATCGCGGCACATGCTCCAAATTAGGGCTGCATAGGTACGTAACAGACGGTTGAATGTCTCATAGTTATTCATATACACTATACAATACCCCTAAAGCAGGTAAAATCTGACAGGGTAGATAAAAAAAGTATTCCTCAAGCGGGGAAAAGACCGAAGACGGCGGCACCGCTGCCGGTCATGGAGGCGTAGAGGGCACCACGGCGGTACATGTCGTCTTTCAAGGCTGCGATGGCGGGGTGGGCTGGGAATACGGAGTCTTCGAAGTCGTTGACGATAAGATTGCGCCAAACGGCAACAGGCTGGCAGACTGCTTGGCGTAGGTCGGGTCGGATGCCTCCTTGTATGTGTAACCCGGCGTATGCCTCACGGGTGCTGAC
>JAEEGH010003081.1_pt1 | contig 44292 bp, 47 predicted proteins | sample 9134181 | NCBI WGS metagenome assembly JAEEGH01 (sample SAMN16246544, study PRJNA631951) | gut metagenome | biome: gut microbiome; feature: rumen; material: DP-attached | host: Bos | place: Iran: Karaj | collected 2018-10
TTAGACGCCCAACTGAACAAAGTGGAGACCGTGAACCTCAGTGAGAACCTGAAACTGAGTTACAAGGCGAAGAACACCAAGGTGAGTCTGCTCGGCGACCTGCTGTGGCGGCGCACGTGGGGACACCGCCCGACCTTTAGCGACATTAGCGCTTTTGACTTCCGTTACGGTGTGAATGCCATGCAGACCATCCCGACGTGGAACACTACGCTGAATGTCGACGGCATGATGTTGAGCCGTCGCGGCTACGGCAGCGATGCCATGAACAAGGACGAGTTCGTGCTCAACGCTTCGGTGACGCAGCCCATCCTCCACGGCAAGGTGAAGCTGACGCTGGAAGGACACGATCTGCTGCACCAGCTGTCGAACACAACCTACGAGGTGAACGCGCAGGGCCGCACCGAGACGTGGTACCGCGTCATCCCCAACTACGTCATGCTCCGCGTCGCCTGGCAGTTTAATCGGAGTCCGAAGAAGTAAAGCAGAATGAAGCGACTCCTATACATTATATAATATATGGTGCTGGCCGTCCATGCGTCGGCACAGATGCGAGTGACGGGCCGGGTGATTGACCTGCAGAACAAGCCCGTGAGTGATGTCATCGTGAAGGTGGTGAGCGGCACGAAGACGCTGGCGTTCGCCAGCACGAATGCGAAGGGTGAGTATGCGCTGGAATTGAAGAGTGCGCCCAGCGGGGAGGTGTCGCTACAGTTCAATCACATCAGCTATGAGAAGGAGTCGGAAAGGCTATCACTGAAGGAGCGTGTGACGAAGGTAGACATGCTGCTGACCCCGAAAGCAGTTTCTCTGAAGGAGGTGACGGTGAAGCCCGACCCATTGCGGCAGAAGGGCGACACGCTGAGCCATAATCTGGCATCGTTTCTGGGTAAGGGCGACGTGACGCTGGAGGACGGACTGAAACGGCTGCCGGGTGTGGACGTGTCGCAGAACGGCGGCATCAGCTACATGGGCAAGCCCATCTCGCAGTTCAACATCGAGGGCATGGACCTGCTGGGCGGTAAGTACAACCTGGCGACGAGGAACATCCCGGCGGACTACGTGACGCAGGTGGAGATAGTGCGCAACCACCACAGCCGACGGGTGGAGAAGGACGTGCCGAGCAACGAGGTGTCGATGAACATCAAACTGTCGAACAAGGCGAAGTTCAAGCCGTTCGGGCAGGAGGAAGCGGGGGCGGGCTACATGGAGGACGGCGATGACAGACTGCAAGCCCTGCTGGGACTGACGGGCATGATGTTCACGAACAAGTTCCAGACCATCTGCTCGGTGAAGGGCGGCAACTACAAAGGCTTTGCACGGGCCGACATGTACGACCACTTCGGCGGCTCGGATGTGAGCACCCGCGCCACGAGCCTGTTTGGTGGATTCGACGGCGGTGCGCCTCCGCAGGGCGAATACCTCTACCAGCGCAACGGCATGGCGACGCTGAACGGCATTCTGCGCACGGACTCGTTCACGACCATGAAGGTGAATGCCGACTACAGTTACCACCGCGCCACGCACGACATCAGCCAGAGCACGACGTACCTTGCCGAGGGTGGGAACCATGTGACCGTGAGCGAACAGACATCGCCAATAACAAAAATTCACCTGCCGAAGCTGTCGGTGAACTACCTGAAGAACGCCGACCGCGTGTATCTCAGCGAGACGTTTGTCCTCAAAGGGAAGTTTGAGGAGAATGAGGGGGATGTGGTTGCTAACGGCTCTTTAGTGGAGCAGCGACGGAAGACTTCATCGTTTGAGGTGGGCAACGAACTTTTCTGGATGGGCAGGACGGAGAAGGGCGCACGGCGACACGTAAATGCCAACGTGTCGTTCAGGCGGACACCGACGCTAAGGCTCTCGTTCAGCCAAGACGGTACGGACTACGGGCAGACAGCGCAGTCCTCGACGCTCAACATGAATGTCGGCTCGTCGTTCCAAATCCCCATCGGCAAGGTGTTCCGGCTCAGTCTGCCTGTCAGGGTGAGCGCGATGTATGATGATGTGGAAACAAACCGCGTGGCGACGGGGGAAATTAATCACATCAAAGGCTGGTCATTCACGCCCAGCGTCAATCCCGGCTTCGAGATTCATTCTCGCAACCGCCGCTTCTACCTCAGTGCTGGGCTGGGTGCCGCATTGAAGGGTCTGTATTATAACAAACTGAATTATACCAAGCCCGTGCTCAATCCCTCGATGGGTATCAACTACACTTTTTCTGCCAACAGCAAGCTGCAGTTCTCGACGGGCTACACGACTCAGATTGGCGACATGATGACGCTACTGACGGAACCGATGCAAGTGGACTACCGCTCGGTGCGTACCTCGTCGGGCATCATCGGCGAGTCGAACACGTGGCACACGTCAGGCGACTGGAAATGGCAGCTGCCTATGCAGTACTTCACGCTGGGCCTCGCCGCCACCCATAGCGAGGGCAAGCACAACACGCTCTACTCACAGAGCGTCAGCGGCATCGATGTCAGCAGCAGTGCCCTGCAACGCGTCACCCGCAGCCGCTCCACCAATTTCTCTGTCATCAGCACGAAAAACTTCCCCTCGCTCTTCGCCAAACTCGGTGCGGATGCCACCTACGGTTTTGGCGACAGTGAGCAGGCCATTTCCTCTTCGGAAGGGGCAACCGACATCATCAAGATTCGCTCGAACAACTACAATCTCCACGGCAATGCCGCCGTCACCCCCGTTCCCTGGCTCGAACTGCGCTACGACATCCGCTACGGGTGGTCGCGCTCCCACTACTCCGAAGAGAGTAACACCACGACCTCCCTCACCCACAGCGGAGCCGTCCACATCTTCCCCATCGTCACCCTCGACCTCTCATTGGACTACGACCACGTGCGCCGCCAGATTACCACTGATCAGTACAAAAACATGTCCCTCTTCAACGCCTCCGCGCAGTACAAATGGAAGCAGTGCGTCCTCCGCCTGGAACTCACCAACCTCCTGAACCAGCGCAGCTACGCCTACACCCTCTTTGACGGCATCAACACCTACACCTACGACTACGCCCTCTGCGGCCGCACCGCAATGTTTAGACTCACATTCAAACTGTAACAAATATGAATAAGTTATTGACAAAGATGTTTGGCTTGTCCAGGAAAATCATCACCTTCATCCTCGTTTGTAGTGCTCTGTTCTGCGGCTGTCAGGAAAGAGAAAAGGTCATCTACAAGATGCCTCTAAGCGCACATGTGGCAGAGCTGGAGCAACAGGAGAGAGCCTATAACGACTCACTCGCCAAGTACTGTGCGCTGAACGACACCGTACAGATTCATTACTATTTCGACCTCCACCAAGCGGCCTTGGCCTCACATAGCGCTGCCATGCGGCAAGAAGCAGATGCGTTCATGGCAGAGAAGAACAAGGAAGCAGACAACGCAGAAAATGACATCACCACCACCCAGATGATTGTTCTGTGCGTGTTGGTCATTGTGACTATCGCCCTGCTCATCTATCTCAGCATCATTAGCAAATTCTGGACCCGCCTTGGTTGGCTCTTCGAGGACGTTTGGCACTGGCTGAAGCGCAACACCTCGCTCGTCCCAGGCGAATGCTTTGGCAAGGAAGACCTCACCGACGAAAAAATCCACGAAATCATGAACATCATCCACCACGGCAATCCCCCGAAAGAACAATATAGTGAGGGGTGAAGTAATGAATAAGGAAAACTCAGAACAGGAAAGTAATAATAACCCTATAAACATCAACAACAATGAAAAAGTTTTTAGTGATGATGATGGCTCTTGTGCTGACGATAGCAGCGCAAGGGCAAACAGAGATTGTTGACACGACACAATTTGTGGCAGTGTACGACTACGAGTGTAGAACCCTAAACGAAGAGGATGCGCCCGTCACGGACAGAATGCAGGTTGTGGTGCAGGTGGGACGGACGATAACAAAGTCGATGCCGTTCTCTGCCTACCCACAGACCGGCGAGGCTTCAAAAGCGAATGTGGTGGCAGGATTTCAGGAAGCGTATATGCATATGCCGACGGTGTGGACGGGTTTACCCACAGGACAGACCACCGTGCGTGAGTTCATCTTCCCGCATGAGTATGAGGGCAGCGAAGAGACGCCCGACATCGCATGGACGCTGACCGACGACACACTGACCGTCAGCGGCTATCTCTGCCAGCAGGCCACGGCAACGCATCGAGGCGTGGAGTGGCACGTGTGGTACACTGAGGAGATTCCATCGTCGGCAGGGCCGTGGCGGTTGCGCGGACTACCCGGATTGATTGTAAAGGCAGAGAATGATGCGCACACCTTTTGCCTTGCGAAGTTGAGACAAGAGGCATCGCCCATTACCGCGCCAGAACAAAGCCCCGAAGTACAGCGAATGAAATACGCCAAGCTCTTGAAACATAAAAACGAGATATACGGCAATCGCGAATATGCCAAAAATCCCATGTACTACATTTCTGACTTGCAGGGAAGCATCACGGATATGAGCGTACTCAACCATAATGGCCAGCAGCTTCTCCTCGCCAATGGCGGTCATCCGCTACTGACCAAGGCGCATGTTTATCAACCAATTGAGAATTGAGAATAAAAGAATAAGTGATATTTAATAGCAGATGCCGAAAAGCTATAATAGAGTAGGCTTTTTAAAAAAAGTATTTATATGAAGAAAATTAAAAGAATTACATTAGCAAGCAGTTTTATACTTTCTGAAACTGAAATGAGAAACATTACTGGGCGTGAACAGCCAAAATGTGATGCGCAAGCCCTTGTATGTAGTGGTTCGTGCGTAACCCAAGTAAGTACTTTGGGGTATTGCGGATGGTATTATATTAGTGCTAATGTGAAATTATGTGCTTGTATTGAATATACAAAGAAAACTAATTAATGATATTTGTCACGATGTAGATAATCTCAATTGTATATATTAAGGTATGTACATCGTGACAATTGTTATATCATAATCATTGAGACTAGAATTGAGATAATGAGCAGACTCTTATGCATTATAATATGGGGTGTGGTCATCAGCTTCTCAGTGCAGGTGGGGGGCTGGTGATTAACCTGTAGAACAAGTCCGTAAGTGAAATGATTTTGAAGTTGGTAGTAGTTGATCCATTATGAGAAGGAGTTGGAATAGCTTACGCTGAAGGATAAGATGAACAATGTGAATATGATTCTCACTCCAAAGAGCATCAGACTGAAGGAGGTAACAGTGAAGCCATTTCCGCAGTGGCAACGGGACGACACGTTGAGCCATAACCTCGTGTCTTTCTTCGGAAAGGGCGTTGGAAAGCAGGAGGATGAACTGAAGACGCCTAGCCTGCTGTATGTCATGACCTCGCAGAACTATCACCATAATTAACTTGCCGTGGACGATGTATACCAAAAATCTTAGGTTTCGATATTGAGAGGGAGCATCGCAGGACTATAAAGGTACTATTTATTTAAACGAAGAAATGGAATTACAATCAGTAAATCAATCATTCCAGCGCTTGTTCAATGTCTATCATCTAACCAGCAACGACCTTACTCATTGCCAATGCTTTAGTGAGGAAGACCTCACCGATGAGGATAACTATAGAATATAATTATGGAACAAAATGAATACAAGAAAAGCGTCGTTCTATTGTCAACTCATATTTTGAATGAATATGTTATTCAAAAATACAGGAAACTGTATTGTGATTTGGATAAGGAGAAATACGACATAATCCTACTTCTTAACGTAGATGATGGATGCGAGTGGAGTATTCCAAACGATATAATATGTTTCACAACGAATTGTGAAAGTTTAAATGCATTGTTGTATGAACCTATTGAGGAAACATTACTTCCAGGAAGTTGCCATTTCCCTTTGTTACGTTTCTACATTGACAATCCAGATTATAGATTCTATTGGTTCATTGAGTATGATGTGGAATTTACGGGCAACTGGTCTTCGTTTATGAACGACTGTAGTGCCAATCTTTCTGACTATGATTTTTTGAGTTGCCATATAGAAAGATTTGATGAAAACAAAAACAAGTATTGGGCATGGTGGCACAGAAGCAACAACGTGGGGTACACCCTAACAGATTGCATAAAGGGCTTTCACCCAATATGTCGGTATTCAAATGCTGCTTTGTCTTATTTAGACCATTATCAGAAAAAGGGTTATTCCGCACATTCGGAAGTCATGATTACCACATGCTTGTATCATGGAGGTTTCAGAATCGGTGATTTCGGAGGACGAGGCGAATTCGTTCCTGAAGGATATGAAAACAGATATTATATCCCGAATATGTCAGGGATTAATGACGGCACCATGAGGTATCGCCCATTATATACGCTGAAAGAAATTGAAGGGACAGGATTGCGTAACAAATTGTTCCATCCATTGAAAGAAATCAATAATCGACAAGACTGCTCCGTAATGAGTGTGAATAAGACAGCATCTGGCGGGCATGAAAACTGTGCAGTTTTCATAACACACAAAATAGATAGCCTTATGCTTCATTATCTGTCATACCTGAAGAAAGAGACGGAGAATATTATGGATTTTGTCATACTCTATGACAACAGTTCGCAAATACTTATTCCCGAAGAATACCCTGACTTCCAGTTTTGCGTGTTTAACTCGGACAAGTTGGATGGATTCTTCCATTATGGTGAGAGAAGATTGCCCAATCCCCTTGTCGCATTAGTGGATTTTTCGAAAAAATTTGAATATAAGCACTATCTCCTGATGGAGAACGATATTGTCTTTACAGGAGATATGGCTGAATTCATCCAAAATATAGATGCCGTAGACACTGATTACATCCATATTGCTACAGATATTTTGGGTGGGCCTAATAATCATTGGCCAATAAACTATATTAGGAATAATCCTTTCAAGAAATTGTATTTTTCCTGGTGTCAACTTTTCTATATAAGTCATCGATACTTAACAGACCTTGATACCTTTATGAAAGGGAATAATTCCTTCTACTATGAATTCCTTTTGCCTACAATGGCATACAATAACGGCTATTCCGTAATGCAATTTGAAAATCTCGGTTATCAATTCCAACTGTCATGGGGACCTGTGGAAATTTATGAATATAAATATCAATATGAGCGGATGTATAATACATTCTACCATCCTATCAAGAATCTTGATATTGTTGATAAGTAGACGAGATAATCATATAAAGGTGAGCCGTTTGTCATTGCTTAATGACATAATCAAAGACAATCTTGGTTTTGTTTAACATAAATTGTATATAAAAGTGTTGAATTTACCGAAATTTTTCGTATCTTTGCAAAATCAAACCGATTATTAAGACAATTTTGATTGTTTGATTGATATGAGCAAACAAAATGAGGCGAAAATAGAAACGAAGAAGAAGCTCTGTAGAAATATAAAGTTTCTTGTTAAGGTCTGTTTGATATTATTGCTAACGACAGGATGTAAGAAGTCTGAGGAGGAAATACAATTAGAGGAATTCTTGCGGACTCATTATCCTGCGACAAAAGTCGAGATTATCAGTATAAGTGAGATGGATAGTATTTACGACCCATTTAATGCTGTCTCAGATATGCTCCGCAACGGAAACTACCATACTGATGAAAGACCGACCCTGGACCCCATTTTAGATGACAGCCAGAATTCTAAAAATGCCATTGGGAGAATAGCAAAGGTAAAAGTACCATTCAAATCGTTTGAACAGGATATAAAAGTTACCTATGACAAGAATGGCAATATTGTGCATACCTCGCTACAGACAGAACTAATGATTGAGCACATCTGGGATTTCTGGCGTGAGTGGAAACGTGGAGACGATCTTCTTTGGTGGAGACCATAATTAAAATCTAAGTATATGGGGAAAAAAAGAAACGAAATCAGTCATCTTGGCCATAAAAAGATGAAACCATTAGGAGCACCACGTAGAAAATTCTATGTGGTAGATGTTGATCATTTGGAAGATACATCAACAATTCACCCAATCGATATCAGGTCATTAAACTCGATATATCCCACTATTGGAAAAACAATAGAGTCCATATATCACGTTGATGATAAGAGAATAACAATCTATCCCCCCATAGGAAAGAGGGGAACCCAACAAAGTAGGAAAAAACGTGTGGAGTTGAAATATGCATCTGTATACCCTCCACTCACGAAAAAGGGCGTCTTTGAAATTAAAGTAGGAAGAGCAGTTTTGGCAGGAGCAAAGAAACGGGCAAGTGTCAGTACTACAGAAGAACTGCTTGACAAAGTGGCTAAATTAACGGGAAAGACTATTTCTCCAACTCTAAGGGGTAAAATTGTTGGTAGTATATATCCGCCCGTAGGGATTGCAATTGTTGAAAAAGGAAATGTAATTGAAATAATAAATAACGATGGAAGAAAATAAGACTATTACAAAAGACGGGAATATGGTGTCTACATACCTTGCAGACATGTCTTCAAAAGCACGATCGGTTGGACGGAACCTCGTTTATTCGATTATTGCATGTTCATGGACTTTGTCTTATATAGACAATGCCTTTGTCCCCACAAAAGAAATAAAGTGGGCTTTAGTATTTGCTCTTATATATTTGTTTCTTGACTTGACGCATTATGTGTTAATGACCGCTGTATATAAATATATCCTGGTTGATTATTTCAATCCAACGAAAGATGGGGATTTTGTCTATAAAGAAGGAAAAGATGCAAGTAAATGTACTCGCATATGGATGAATATAGGGTTTGTATGGCTGATATTGATGTCATTGCTTTTAATTGCATCATCCATTTTAATGATTCTACATGTTTTGAGCTTACAACCTTAAAGCATAGCATACATTCCTGTCAATAAAGCAAACAAGTAGGAGGAGAACGAACTGTTTTCTTCCTACTTGATTTGCTTTTATTTAGGTTATCCTTTTTTGATTGTTAACAGAATGTGAGTTTTTTACTTAAATGCCCTGCCATCAGTTCTTGTGGTATGCACGGCGGGGACTCTTATCATAAATCGGAGCTTACACTAAATAAATTCAAATTCGCATGACTCTGGATAACAACTTACTCTAGTTTTTCTTGAACTCCATCTGAATCTCCAGAATCATGTCGTACACATCCTGATTGACGCGCTCGAAATTGGCGTAAAGGATGCGCTCACGGGCATCGACAGACGGGAACTTGTAAAACTTGGGCAGGGGATGGTTGGCATAGTCCGCCTCCTCTGCCTTTATCTCCGCCATGTCGAAGTTCGTCTTGCAGTAGAACTTGGAGGTACGGAACTCCTCGGCCTTCTGAATGTCCATCGAGCCGTTGTGTCCTGTCTTGGTGACCACGAAGTCGCGGGCCACCTGACCGGCAATCCATCCCGTCGGCATGTCTGAAATCTTCGATGCCGGTACGAGGTTGTCCATGTTCTCGTTGAGATTGACCGACACCCGTTCACGGTCGATGGTGACGCCCTTCTTCAGCTGCACCACCTTGCCGAAGATGTCGCCCGACAGCCACTCCAGCGTTTCCTTGGCGCGTGCCGAGCCGCTGACGACGTTGCCGACGGTGGTGATAATCTTCTGCATACCCACCTTGCCGTAGTCGGCCTCCAACTGCGGCAGTTCCTGGAAGCCCAGGGCCACCGACACCTTGTTGGAACGGGCCGTGCCTATCAGACGGTCAATCTTGTAGAAGAACAGCGTGGGCAGCTCATCGACAATGATAGAAACGGGAACGTTCTTGCCCTGGCCGCTGTTCACGCGGGTAACGAGACGGTTGAGGATCAGGGCGTTCAAGGCTCCGATGATGCTCTCCATCTCGGGGTCGTTGGCGATGAGGAGGTAACTGGGGTGCTTCGGGTCGCTGACCTTCAGGTCGAAGTCGTCGCCGTCGCGGTGGAATATCCAGTAGGACTCCTTCGTTGACAGTCGCGAGGTCTGTACGCGCAGGGTGCCAATCATGCCCTCCAGCTGTTCCATCGCCTTGTTCTCGAAAGCGGTCATGAAGGGGCCGAGGAGGGGATAGACCTCGGGGTCGGTGCGCAGCACCTCGAAAATCTCCGTGTAGTCGTGGTTGAGGAACGACAGCACGTGGGGCATGTCGCTGTATTTGCCCAGCCAATAGGCAGGCTCCACAAGGTCGTCCTGGTCCTTCTTCCTCCGTCCCTCCTCCGTCTTATAGACACGCCCCGTCAGCTTCCTGTGATGCGTCTCAGGGTCTTCCTCATACTCCGGGAAGAGCTGGTTGCCCTCCGCGTCATACGGCATCTTCCTGTAGTTGATGAAGAAATAGATGCAGGCGGCGAGGAAGTTGACGGCTGACGTCTGGAAGAACTGGTCGCTGCCGCCACCGCCCTCCTTCTTTCCTTTCTGTAGGGAGTCGATCAGCGTCTCTGCCGTCTCCTGCGCCGCCGCCAGGTTGCCGATGTATTTCTGCTGGATAGGGTTCACCCGTCGGCTGTACTCCACGTTGACGAAGTTGATCATGTTGAACGTGCAGCCCTTCGGCGTCTTGCCAAGCTGCTTGTTCTTCTTGTAGTGGTAATAGAGCTTCGTGGCCAGCGTCGGGAACTTGTAGTCATAGACGACCATCGCGAAGCCCTTGGCCGAGTGCTGGCGGATGAACGGCTCGATAACAGAAAAGGTCTTGCCCGAGCCGGGCGTGCCCACCACCCATGTGCCGCGGAAGGGGTTGATGATGTTCACCCATCCGTGACGGAACTTCCCCTTGTAGTAGTAGCGCATGGGGATATTCACGCTGTAGGGCGTCTCCTGCTTCTCCTCGCACTGCTCGAAGCTCTCGTTCTCGAAGTTGAAGCGGTCTTTCATGAAGCCGCCCTTGATGTGCTTGGTCATGTTGTCGAGGGCGAGGTGGACCAGCGGCGTGCCAATCAGCGTGAAGGCCATGTAGAGCCACACATTGGCATGGATGTGGTAGAACATGGGCCGGAACTGGTAGCCATAGATGAATACCGACGCCACGACGAGCACAAAGCCGATGGCCAGCGGCCAGTACACCTGGTAGCGGGAGTCGAAGTTCACGTCCTTCTTGGCCTTCGTGCCGAGGGAGGTGATGAGGATGATGACAGCCGTCATCAGCTTGCTGTAGGGCAGATGCCCTTCCTGATAGATGAAGAAGCGTGTCACCCTCTTGTGGATGTCGGCGACGATTCCCCCGAAGGCATCCATCTCCTCCGGCGTGACGACGAACACGAAAAACTCCACCAGCACCAGGAAATAGATGGTGAAGCGCAGCAGCTTGTATATCGCCTGTTGTCCCTGTGTCTCTTCCATACAGTGATTCTATTTGTTAGCGTTGTTCTTCCAGTCTCTCATGCAGCGCTCGATAATGGCCCGCTTGTCAACACCCTCGTAGGCGCTGGCCCTGTCGGTGATTTCATTCCACACATCGAGGAACGTGGTGTACTTGACGGCCAGGGCCAGGGCCCGCAGCTGCTTGTTCATCAGGCGCAGCTTCGGCCTGATGTTGGTGATCATCTCGTTCTTCTCCTGCTCCGTCATCTTGGAGTCGTCGAAGCACAGCGTCTTGATGTCCATGACGATGTTCACCCCATTGATGATGATGTTCCTGTACACGGCATTGCGGCGTGTGTGGAACGCGACGGCCAGGGCGTTTGCCGGATGCGAGGCAACCACGTCGTTCAAGTCCGACACGTTCTTCGATATCTGGGTTGTCTCGTAGTAGATGCCGTATATCTCGGCGGCAAAGCCAAGGATGTCGTGGAAACGGTCGAGGTAGTTGCTGAACTCCCGCTGGAAGTCCGTGGTCTGCTCTATCTCCGTCTGCATCCACAGATGGCCGGTGGTCATCAGGGCCTGCGCCCTGTTCTGTGCCTCCAGCGTTTTCTTCGCCTGTTTGGAGTACTGGTCAATCATGGCAGCACGGACAGGGTCAACGCCCCAGGCGAAAGCCGACGTGCTGCAGAGCAACAGCACGACGGGCATGAGGGCGTGACGGTATGACAGTCTTTTGTTCATGGTCGTCTGGTGTTAGTCGTCAAGAATGGCATAAACCCTCTGGGCACGCTTCCATCTGTCGATGGCATCAGCCGCCACCTGGGCATGTGACCTCTCCACCATGCCGGCGGTGGCATTGTTCCACACATCCCCGAGGTTGTAGAAGGCGATGCTCATGGCCAGCCTGCGCAGTTTCCTGTTCAGCTGGTCGAGCGCATCATTGAGGCTCCAGAGCAGTTCGGTGCGCTCCGCCCCCGTCAGCATGTTCACGTTGGAGCCAAGTGCCACCGACACCTTCAGCAGCCTATACGTCCTTATCAGCTCTGCAGCCGTTTCCACATAGATATTGTTCATGGCCACCGAAGCGCCGATGCCCTGCGGGTTGGCGGCGACGGCCTTCCTGATCTCATGGATATGGCGCAGCGTCTCCACGCCCTCGGCATAGAGTGACGTGCCGGCCTTGATGGCCTCCGCATATCCCCGCGCCGTCTTCAGGTAGGAGTTGTATTTCCCCTCCCACTGCTTTATCTTCGTGAACTCGGCAGAGATGGTGGCCTGGAGCAGCCCGGTCTTTTCCTGTGCCTTCGTCTGCTTCTTTATCTGGTCGTTGATGTTTTTGTGGCCGGTCTCAATCTCCACATACTGCAGCGGGTTGCTCTGTGACATCTGGGCAGACGAGGGAACGGCGGCAAGGAACAGCGCCGCTGCCACACTGAGGGCTGCTGCGCTTTTAGAAACGGTTGGTAATCTCATAGATGCTCTTCATTCGTTTGTTATACTCTACTCTATTGCGTATCTCACTGACGATGTTCTCGGTCTCTCTTACGCCAATGATGTCAAGGCGGTTCATGTTCCTGTCACCGGACAGGATCGTGATGGTCTTCAGACCAAGGAGCTGCTGAAGGAACGTCCTGTTCTGCTGGTAGTCAACGACACGGTACAGCTCCATATAGTCAGTAGAGCGTTGGAAAACACCATGCAGGAAAATCAACTGCTCGTCGGTCACGATATATCTCATTCCTGCCAGATAGAAGAACTGGTAAGCCAGATAGAGCAGCAGGAACAGGGCGAAGCAAATCAGCAGGTGGGATATGGTACTATTGTCAACCACGTCAAGCCCCGCAAGAGCGAATGACAGCACACAGAGGAATACATGCCACCATTCACAGATGCAGTATTGCAGCAGGTGAGGCCTTAACTCTATCGTACAGAAAGCGCCCATATTTTATTATTGAATTATTTATCTCAATATTTATTTTGTCACATGCCCATTCCGCGGCCTTCGCTGTAGTCTGGCCGTGCCGGACGGTCCAGGCTCTCATAGTTGGCTGCCGCCACCTCGGCGGGCGACACCACGCCGGGCTTGTAGTATGTGGTGCCAGGCATCCGGTTCTTGTATATCTCCGGCCCCGGGCCGTGGTGCATCAGCGGGTCTGACAGCACCTCACCCGTGACGACAAGCGCAGCGAGAATGGCTGCCCCAAGGCTCGTACCCTCCCCTGGCCGTGTCTTGATGTCCACCTCATTGAAAATCTTCGAGAAGAGCTTCATCCGCTGATAGTCATCCACGGCCAGGAACTTGTCATACTGCTTCTGTGTAATCTCATGCGTGACGGACTGTCCGTCGATGACGGCGGTCATCTTGTACTTCCCGTCCACCTCCTTGTCCACACGTATCTCGCCGACCTCCACCTCACGGCCATGGGCTATCTCACGGTAGAAGCCCTTGTCTTGCTTGTAGTCCTGCAGGGCTGCGCCGTCCACACAGTTTGACTTGGCATAGTCAGCATCCAGTCCGTCATGCAGCATCACATGACCGTCACGGTCAAGGTACATGTCATCATAGTGGCTGTTGCCGTCGGCATGTTTAATCTCCACTTCGGGAAATAACTTGTCGAAGAGCTTCAGGCGGTGGGCATCGTCGAGCGCGAGGAACTTGTCATAGTCCTTCTGTGATATTTCATGCGAGACCTGTTCGCCATTGATGACGGCAGCCATCAGGCATTTCCCGTCGTCACCCCTGTCAACACGTATCTCGCCGACCACCATTTCGCGGCCATTGCTGACAGGCTGGAACCACCCCTTGTTTCCAAGATATTCTCTAATCGCCAGCCCGTCGATGGCCTGCGGGTCGGCGGCAATACGCTCCGAGCGTTGCTGTTGTAGCTGCTGCACCTCTTTCCTCTCGGCCATCAGCCTCTGTTGTTCGGCATACCGCTCCTGCTGGGCAAAGAATGCTGCTATCTGCGGACTCTGCCTGGCTTCATCAGTCAGTTCGAGGCTCACCAGCTCCCTGGACTCCAGCATTTCCATGGTGACAGGATTCTTGAAGTCCCTGGTCTCATTCATGATCCTGTTGTTGATGACAGCCAGCCTGTCTGCCACCGTCACGCCGTTGGGATAGCCGAGTCCGTTGACCGTCAGCTTCTGTATCTCCCCGTCGGTCAGGTCATACCTCAGATCCATCGGGAACTGCGCAGACTGGACGGTCAGGGTCTTCTTCTCCTTGTCAATGATGATGCCGTGGGAGGCCAGAACCTCCTGGAACTTCTCGTTGGAGAAATAGACGTCGGAAGTGATGGCCTCGGAATACGGTATGCCCTGTCCCTGCGGACGTGGCGCTGTCTGCACGGGCTGGATACGTCTGTCCACGATGATGTTGTCAAGCACATCCTGACGTGTCTCGCGCTGCTGCCCCTTATAGTAGAAGCCATATCCGCCAGCGTTCAGCTCGCCGGGCTTCACCCTGCCGTCGGGCCTGACAGGAGCCATCACACCGCCGCCAGCCATGAATGTGCGACCTCCGATGCGGCGCATGTGCCATCCCGGCTCCCATCCGATGAAGTCACCGCCCCAGCCACGGCCGGAGCGGCTGAAGGGACGGTAGTAGGGTATGCCGTATTCGCCGCTGCCCAAACGGTAGCCATGCAGTCCCATGGCCACACGCCCGAAGGCATTGCGTGCCGACACGAAGTTGTCGGGCATGTGGAAGTCGTCCTTGACAATGGAGGTGAAGGTATTGTACGCCTTTTTGTTGGCGTAGTTGGACCCCCAGCCCATCAAGTCCTCCACCTGACGGTCGTTCAGGCTGTAGGAGATGGCGGGGGAGTCATGGCCGAGGACAATCATCTGCATCTGGCCGTTGGGCAGCATACTGAGGTGTGCCTGCATCCCGTTCCGTCGCAGCACGTCCTGCAGCCCCGGGGACAGGTCGAGGTCTCTCGGATTCGTATATTTCCTTAGTGCCATAGTCCGTTACTGTTTCTGTAGATAGAGGATGACCTTCGTATTCCGGTTGGCTGTGAACGGCTGGTACTTGTCTATGCCGCCTTCGTAGGACGTGGCGATATGGTCTTCGGGCACGCCCCGTTCCCTCAGGAGCCTGGCTATGCAGTCGGCCCTTTTCGCGCTCAGTCTTTCATTGTCCTTCTCGTTACCCGTCTGGCTGTCGGCAGCACCGATGACCTGAATCCACAGCCCGTTCCTGTTGGCAACCTTGGCCATCTCGTCAATGTTGATAATCTGGGCCTTCTCCGTCATGTCACAGGAATTGATGCGGAAGAAAAAGAATATCGGAGAGCCGACGGAGATTCGCTTCCCTTTCCCTGCCTGCTCGTATGCGGTAGCGTCGAAGCCGCCGGTCGAGTCGTTCAAGGTGTTCAGCACCGGCTTATAGTTGTCGGGGTTGCCGTCCCATCCCTTGTTGCGCAGACGCTGACGGAGGGAGTTCAGGCCGCTGTAGTCATTCCGGGGATAGGCCTTGAAGCGGTTTCCATTCTTGTCTTCCTGATTCATCAGCTTGTACTTCTCCAACAGGCCTTCTATCTCCAGAATCTTTCGCATCTCTGCAAGCGCCTCCTTGTCGAATTCATGCTGCCTGGCAAGCCTCTGGCTGCTCTCCCGCAGCTGATCCACATAACTGGCCAGCACATCGTTCTGGCAGATGTAGGGCCTTGCGTCGATGACCCGCTTCCATCCCGCCTTTCCCACTGTCACGGTCAGGCCGAGGGAGGCCTGCAGCAGCTGGTCGCCGAACTTGTTGCCGGCTCCATTGCCGTCGAAGTCCTGGAAGGTGTTCGTCATTCCCAGTTCAGCCGACAGGTGGAGCCTTGTGTTCAGCCGATAGCGTCCGACGATGCCGTATGAGATGGCAAAAGGCTTGTGATGGGTGTACGAGTTACGGATGATGCCCACGCCGACGTAGGGTATGCAGTCCCATCGCGGCAGGGCTTCAATGTCGTTACGGAAATTCGGCGACACGTTGTAGAGGAAGTCGGCATGGACGCTCTGGTAGGAGCGTGACGCCAGCTGCCAGTCACGGAGCTTCAGCCCCTGGTATGCCAGCCGTCCGCCTATCTGCGGCGTGAACCACTTGCCGAGTGAGACGACAAGTGCCGGCTTGAAACGGTCGAAGAGGTCGGCATGGCCCACTGGCTTGCCGAGGAAAGCCGACGCCCCTCCCTGCAAGGACAGGAACCAGTTGGAGTCCCATCCGGCGTTCTCATGCACACCGTCAAGGTAGGTGGGTGAAAGCGGCTGCAGTTCCTGTTCGTTGATGACAATCTCCTGCTCCTGTGCGGATGCAGGACGGGTAGCGGCCAGCACCATGCCGACGGCTACAAGAAGCATTTTTCTTTTCATTGTACGATTGTTTTTGTTCATGAATAAGTTATTTCAACGCTATATTAGTTGCTCTTTCTTGCTCTTCGTCCACGCCCTGCTCATAGCGCTGCGCCGCCAGCTCCTGACGGCTGTCCCATGCACGGAGGACGGCATTGGAGAGGGTGTTCAGCGGCAAGGCGCCCTTATAGTAGGCATCGACGGCCTCGTCAGAGACCGTCAGCACCAGCGGCATGCCGTCGATATCGGCGACAAGGGTGTTGCCCTGTATGACGGGGTTCTTGATGCGCCGGTCGAGGGCTTCGTCCTGACAGGTGCGGTACTGTCGCGGCACATCGCTCTTGATGCCTGCATGGTCAAGGGCCTCATGCCCTGCCTTGTTCAGCAGGTTGGCACCGCCAAGACCTATCAGCAGCATCTTCAGGATGGGATTCCTGACGAACATGCCCCCGAAGATGGCGGCGATGGGCATCAGGTTGTCGGAGATGTTCAGGCGCTTCGTCTGACCTGTGAACACGCCTATCAGCAGGTCGGGAAGCATGGCGAAGACATAGCCGAGGTTCTTGCCCACGTCGCCGAAACCGCTCAGGCCGAGGGTGTCAAGGAGGCTACCCCATCCGCTGACGGACTTGTCCCGCTGCTGGACGGCGGCCTGCCCTTGCTGTTGTTCCGCCTCCGGAGCGGAAGCTGCATCATGGCCGCCGAACTTCTCGCGCATGGCGAAATGCAGCTCACCGGCCTGGCGCAGCTGGGACACATAGTCGGGAATCTCCGGCAACTCCGTGAGCCTTGCCCCTATGTCCGGCACAAGGCTCTCCCTGTCAAACAGGAAAGGATTCGTGGAGGAACGCCTGATAATCTTGTTTGTCATCTGCTCATTGGCCTTCTCCACATAGTCATTGCCGTAGGGGCTGACAGCGGAACTCTGCCTGACGAAATCGGCGAAGACATCCCTGCGCCTGCCGAAAAGGCCGAGGCTGACAAGCTGGCTGACGTTCTCGTCATACTCATTGCGCTCACAGACATCCTCGATGGCAGAGAAGCCCATGTCAACGGCGACGAACTTCCCGAGACGGCCCCAGTTGGCGGCACCGCCAGTGGCGGGCGCTATCGGGGCAAGGAGAACGAGGTCGGTGACGGCACCGAGGGCCTTTCCCGCACCACGCTCCAGCAGGCTGGGGTCGTACTTCTCGACACACTTCTTGTCGATGAACTTCTGAAGTTCAGACGTGGGAGGACTCAACAAATCAAGTAGCGACGACTTGCGGGCTTCGCTGAAGATATAGTCGGCAGACCCCCTGATGGGATTCTTCGCCACCTCATAGTCCACCATCTTCATCAGCAGGCGGTAGTTGATATAGCTGGAGGCGATGTCACCACCGGCTTCCTCGCAGAGCTGACGGTATCGCTCCTCGCCGACCTGCGCCACGGCAGCCGTGCGCCACCCTGCCGCCATGACTTCCAAGTCCTGGGCGAATGCCCTGTCACGGTTCATGTCGCTCATGGTCGCCTCGATGTCATTGGCAGGGCAGCTCAGCGTGACATCCGTGGCATACTCCTCACTCGGGAAGAAAGCGTTCCTGACGCCGAAGCCCGTGGCCATCGTCCCAAGGCGGCGGCTCTCACGGCACGACTGGTGGAACTCCAGCTTGGGTATAATATGCTGCTTGAAATACTCATTGACACAATACTCCGAGCCTATGAACATCTGCTCGATCTGTTTCTCTTCCATGTCATTCCTTATTATAGTCCCAACAGCTGCTGCCTGGTCTGTGCGATGGCATTGCTCAGCACGCTCATCTGCTTCGGGTAGAAACGGGTCAGCCACGCATCCTTGCCAATCTCATCGTTGACGAACTTCACTGCCATGGCACGCGGAATCTCCACGGCCTTCTCGCCTTTCTCGCGCCCGTTGAACCAGGCCTTCGTCCACCAGCGGTGGCCGGTGTTGTCGGCATAGACGGCCGCCGTCCTGCTCACGTCATAGCTCTGCGCATCGAGAATCTGCAAACCGGCCAGCGGGTCTACGAGGTAGCCGTCGGCTGCTGCCTGCTCAGAAACTTTTTTTTTGAGCCTCGTCCCATGTGGACAGATAGACGTGATGGCGCACGGCCATGTAGTTCAGGAAGTCGCCGATGAGGAGGTTCTGGAAACGGGCCGCCAGCGGCGCACCACGGCTGCTGAGTCCCAGGGGATTGCCGATGCTCGGCATAGCCTCGTAAAAGTAGTTCTTGTCGGCAGACTGTGCGAAGATGTTCCTCAGCGACGACTCCATGCGCTTGGGCGGCACGTATGTGCCCTGCATGATGTCGAGCATATAGCTGCCAAGCCAGCGCTGCATCATCTGCTCTATCTCCTCCTGGTCCTCGTCGTAGTCAGTCCTGACCTTCACGCCCATATTAGTAAAAATGTTGCTTCCCTTCATCCCCATGAACTGTAGCTGGAGGATGTTGCCGTACACCATGCCGAGGAACTCCATCGGGTCCATCACCTCACCGGCAAAGGACACCTCGAAATGGAGGAAGTCACCGCTAAGGGCAATCTCCTGGCCCGCGACGACACCCTTGCCGTAGCCGACGTAGGCCTCGGCGACATGGCCGTACTTCACCTCGTATTTACCGTACTTGGTGATGATATAGTTCCCGTGGACGGCATCGGTGCCAGCACCGACGACGGTGCCCGTCGCCAGGGCGAACAGCGGCTTTTCGCTGCATACGAAGTCGATGCCCCTGTGATGGAACGGCTGCCCCGTGACGGGGTGCTTCTGCTCACCGAAGCCAAGGGTGACCTGTATCTCCTCATCGTCTGCCGAGGCAAACGGCATCATGAAGCCACTCTGTGACTCCAAGAGCATATCCTTTGAATAGTTCATCTCCGTGGTCTGTATATTACATGTCCGTTATCTTCATCATTGCCTTCCGTCTCGCTGGAATAGTCCCGGAGGCGGCTGCCCTCCTGTGCCTGGACGGGAGCGGCGGCAAGCTGCCTACTGTCGGCTGCCTGCCGGCTGTTGCCGCTGAACAGTCCGAAGGACACGGCGGCGATAAGGCCGCAGACAATCTTTCCCATCCAGCCGAAATTGCCGAAGAGCATCATCCCCGCAGCGATAAGCCCTACGAGGGTGCTGGCACCGCCGCCAAAGATGCCGCTGACGAGGTTGCCCAAGCTGCCGAACAGGCCACCGGCACTGTCCTTGACGCCGCTGAGGGCATCGCCGACGCCGCTGACAAGGTCCTTGCCCTTCTCGACGGCCTTTTCCGTGCCGCCCTCACCCAGGAGGGCGTCACCGATGACAGGAGCCACGCCGTCCTTCTTCAGCTGATCCATCCTGTCCTTGCCCAAGGCCCAGTCGCCCCAGGTGTTCAACGCGCCCTGGCCCGAATAGATGCCGTAGCCGACACCTCCGACGACCAGCGCACCCTTCGTATGCCTCAGACCGAAGCCCGTACCCCGGACGAGGTTCTTACCCAACGTCTTTCCCCAGCCCATAGTAGCCTCCTTCCTTCATCTGATGTTCAGCGGATGATACTCCACGATGGCACGGGCACGGTAACGGTTCGTCTTCGGTGTCCTGTGGCGGCTGCCGTCGCTCATGGAGAAAAGCCAGGCCTGATGGCCTTTGTTCTGCTCCACCTCGGTACTCGTCCAGTACCAGCAGCGACTGTTAGCAGCATCGGAATACAGAGGCGTGCCGCCGCATCGCTCAATGACGGGATTGACCCTGTCCTTGGCAAGATACAACAGCCCCATCTCCGCGACGCTCGGAATATAGTCGCTCTGGAAGAAGTAGTGACTGGTGAACGCCTCGTCGGCCAATGGCGACCCCTTGCCTGTACGTGTGTCGCGGTTGTTCTGCATGGCAGTGGTGTTCACATAGCCGTCGTATGCCGTCTCGTCACAACTGGTTCCCAGCTCCAGGCCCAGCGTGTCGGAGAATGCAATAGGAGTAATCTCGTCCAGCAGGACGGCCAGCACGCCATGCTCTTCCGTCTGCGGGGCGAAGACGACGGCAACGGCTTTCTTCATGTCCTGACGGAAATAGTCGTCCGTGCTGAGCACCTGTCCGTCGTCGCAGAGGACATAGCCCGTATGCACATCAAGGTCCACCGGCTCATGCTCGTCACAGGACACGAGCATAGTCATTGATGCCAGGAATGCAAATAGTAAAGTGATCTTTCTCATAACAATATGTTCTTGAATGGTTTCTACAACGGGACTTTTACACCTACGGCAAGACCTGTCCTGAAGAGGTCTTCACCCCTGATGACGACATCCTCCTTCACCTGGAAGAACAGCTGCCAGCCATAGCGCAAGGCGTAGCTGTGCTCATAGCCCACATGGATGCCGCCGACAAACCTGTGCCTGTCACTGCCGCCGCTGACACCGAGGCGGGCATTGCCGTGATGATTGCGGCCACGGCTGACACAGGGCTTATAGGCGATGCCGACATGCCAGGTGTTGTAGCTGTCCCAGAAGGACTTCTCCGTGACATGACCGGCTGATGGATCATCCTGGTACTTCAGGTAGCCCGTGGCAAAATACTCCCAGGCATGATGGTACTTTGTCTCATGCTCGTAGGCAACGGTGGCATCAAAGCCCCGTTCATAGAGCGCCCCGCATCCGAGCATCAGGCGGTTCTGGTTGCTGCTCTGCGCACTTGTCCCGTTGGCAAAGAAGGACAGCGCGAACACCACGACACCCATCAGGAAATGCCGTGTGCAGTTGTTTCTATTATACAATGTGCCCATAATCTGTTTCGCTAAAAAGGTTTATTCTTCCTTGAGCAGGAGGTTGTCAAAAGAGTCGGCGGCAAGCACGTCCTCATAGTCGATGGTCATCGTGATGGTACGACCGCTGATCTGCTTCTCGCTCAACTCTATGCTCAGCACCTTGTCGCCCGGGAACGTCATCTTCCTGAGCACGACGACATTCCTGTAGCCATGGCGGAAGCTGCCGCTCTTGTCGAGGAGCAGCACAGGCTCCAGCTCGACAATCTGCACGTTGGTGGACTTCTGCTGCTTCTTGTCCGCGAGCTTGAAGCGCAGCTCGTCGATGTCGAAACGCAGGTTCGTCCTGTTCTCCACGCTGAAGTCGATGAAGAAATACTCACCGACGGAATAGATATTGTTCAGCCGCATCACCATCCTGCGGTGCCGGGTGCTGACATGACGGTACTTGGCCGGGCTGTTCCAGATACGCCGCGCAAAGCGCACCATGTCCTCGGTGCTCATGCCGACGGCAGGGTTATGGAACGCTGTCTGCTCGGAGGGTTGGACTTCCTTGTCGGTGACGGCCTCCTCCAAACGTGTGGTATAGACAAGGGCGTACTGCGCACGGAACCGCTCGGTGACCACGGTAACGATGGCCAGCACCTCACCGTCCTCATGGCCGCCTTCCTTGGGCTTCAGACGGATGACATTCTCAATGGGCTTGTCGCCCGCAACAACGTCCGTGGAGATGTCTACCAGACGGATAGGCTCCGAGGAGGTGATGACGGTGGTGACATGCTCATTGACAGTCAACTGCTCCATCTCATTATAGGTCTGCTGGGCCGACGACGTGACGGGCAGCGACAGGGCGCAGAGGAGCAACGCGCCGCAAATGACAGTTCTGCTGATTCTCATAAATAGTTATTTTATTATTGAATTATTTAATCACATAGCCTGTGGCTTACTTCTTTTTCTTGTCCTTGCCATTGACAAGATAGACCTGGGTGCCGTACTTCAGGCGCACGCGGTTCTTCTTGATGGCCTTGCTGACGGCATTGGAGGTGCGGCGGTAGGCGTTCTGCAGCCCCTGCATGGCCCACTGCTCGACATTGCTTCCATAGCCGCCGCCTTCGTTGAGGTTCATATTGCCCTGCATGGCAGAGCTGCCAGCGTCCCTGACGGTCTCCATGAACTGCGACCCCGGGACGTACAGGCCTTCAAGGCCGTCGGTGTCATAGATGGACAGGCTGACCTTGAACAGCTCGTCGCCGACCATGATGCTCTCCACCTTGCCCTTGGCACGCTGCTTGCTGAAGCCGCTCATGGTGGCATAGATATAGCTGCCCTTCCTCATGGGGATGTCACCAATCTCGATGTCATCGAGCAGACGGAGGCGTACACGGCTGCCCTCGGCGGCCTTCACCTCCTCATCGATGATGGCCTTGATGAGATGGGACTCCGGGGCATTCTCGCTGAGGGTGTTGAAATAGTCACTGGCGTTTTCCTTCTTCTTGACGACGGTCTGGCTATCGGCATCGTCATCAAGGGCATGGACGGCATCGGGACTGGCCTCTGCCTCTGCGACGGCCCCCTGCCTTACGGTGTCGGCGGGCATCACGTCCTGCTGTGCCGTCCCACCGAAGCGGGCACGTCCCTGGGAGCGGGCCATGCCAAGGGCGGCCTCCATCTCTTCCATCTCCCTGCTACGGCGGTTCTGCAACGCCAGCTCACGCTCTTCATCGCTCACAGGAAGGACGAAGTCGTTACTGCCCATTGCCTGGCCCTGACGGCCCGCATCACTGAGACGGTTCTGCAACTCCTCAAGCCGCTTGCGGTCTTCGGCCTCCTTGGCCTGACGCTCCAGGGCGGCAAGCTCCTCATCGGTATAATGGGTCCTGTACTCCTCCTTCTTCCGCAGGCTGTCAATGTCGTCGGCGATGTTCTCGACGGCACTGTTGTCGGTGATATAGCCGAAGCTGTGCTGCATGTTCTCACGCTTGCTACCCAGCCTGTCGCTGACATTGGCCGTCGGAAGGTCGCCATTCAGGTAGTCGGTGGTGACAAGGCTCTTGTCACCCTTGTCCTCGACCTCGATGGTGAACAGACGGATGACCTGATAGCCGACGAAAAGGGCAAAGGCATATACGCCCAGAGGCAGTATATACTTGGTCTGCTTCAAATTGATTCTGTTATTCATGATAGGATGGTTTTATTGATTCATACTCAACGGCACTCACGCCGGGATGCTGCTCCCGCATGGCCCTGTCCACCTGCTCCACGGCATTGCTGCCCTTGTTGCTCTTGTTGTACACCTTCACCATCGTGATGACGTTATAAGTGAAACAGGCAAGGACAATGCCGAACACCACGACAAGGAACAGCACCTTGTTCCTGCACGCAACCGTATGCGTCACACGGGCCAGCCAGCTGATGCCGACGGCATCAGCGAACTTCCTCCCGGCGGCGACCTCACGCTCATAGCGCTCCCGGTACTTCGGGTCGTTCTTGTCCGGCATCGGCTCGCCTAATATTATTCTCCTGAATCCCATGACATGCTCCTCCCGACTGTTAGAACTCACTCTTCTTACGCTGCTCAATATCCTTGTTAAGGATGGTGCGCCAGTTGACAATCATCAGCCCGTGGGGGTTGTTCTCCGTCCTCGGCACACGCTTCAGGCCGCCCGTGGTGACAATCTCACGGTAGAGGATGTTCGTGCGGCGCTCGATGCGCTGACGCCCATAGTAGGTGAAGGTCATGTCCTCCTTGTTGAGCTTGACGCTGTCGCAGAAGATACTGAAGACGCTGCTCGTGCCGATGATGTTTTGGAACAGGCCGCGCTCCTTCAAAGTGTTGTACTGAGCCAGGCCGGATTCATCCACGAGATACATGGCCTTCTCCATCGTGTAGGCGATATACTTGTCGTCCGGCGCCAGCGTGAAGAAGAGATGATGGAACAGCTCCACATGGCTCCTGGCTTCAACGTCAAGCGTCTCGTCCATCGTCGTGCGCTGCACGAGGATGGGCACATTGCCGTCAAGGACATACACCTTCTTCTGGGCATCATTGACCATGCCCCTGGCCATAAACAGGCTCGACACGCTGATGACGACACAACCGGCAAGGAACAGGCTGCAGATGATCAGCACCAGCTTGATTTTGTTCTCCAAATTCTTGATTACCATATCGATTGTTATTATGTTTAACGGATGATAGACGTTGCGCTGGCCTTCGCCTGACTGGCCACGCCCTCGCCGAAGTTACGGGTGGAGAAGGCGGTATCGCCCTCGGGAATCATCCAGGCGGCAAGGTCAGGGACAAGGTTCAGGCACTTCAGGGCTACGATGCTGGCCACGAGGAGGTAGCCGGCTGTCATGATGGTGTTCTGCAGGTAGCCGTTGAAAGTCTGCTGGGATTCAAGGATGGCCATCAGGTTCTCATACTGCACACTCAGCACGATGTCGAACAGCAACAGCACATAGAATCCAACGAAATAGAGCATCGCACCGTAGAAATGAACGGTGAGATACCTCGTAATCCACTTCGCCCAGGCCCCCTCCCATTTCGGCAATAAAGAGAACGCCCATTGGATGGGGCCGAAGATGGTCAGCATGCCCAACAGTATCTGCTGGCAGTAGATGGTGCCCCACCATCCTATGCGGAAGGCTATCAGGGCGAGGAACATGATGATCTTATCCAGGAAGACCATCAGACCGGCATACAGGGTCATCGTCTTGGCCTTCTCCGCCTCTGCCGTGGAATTGGTGGCGGCATCAAGCCCCATACCCTCACTGACGGACTCCTGCACGCCATTCCCGCTGACACTGTTGGCGGCGGCATTGATCTCTCCCTGCGCCTTCCTGGTCAGCGAGTCGCGCTGGACTATCAAAGGCAGGAGCTGCTCGTACTTGTCCTGCACCTGCGCCGCCTCGGCCTCGTACAGGTCATGGGTGTAGCTGCCGATACAGTTGGGGATATAGGCCAGCCCGTCGAGGACGCTGAAGTCGCCATACCACAGCGTCATCACAAGGGCGATGCCCAACACCCTGACAATCTTCAGCGGGTCGAAGGTCTCTCCCTTCACCATCATCTTATAGGCCATGCCTGCCGCCATGATGATGGCGAACAAGGCGCCGAGGCACATGCTCATCTGGAGAATCCACCAGAAAGGGCCGTTGTCACCCGTGAAGGTGGCATCGGTCAGGAACTCATTGGTCTGGAAGATGACGTCATCGATTTCTTCCTCAAACAGCTCAACACCGATATTGCTGCTGATGCTGTCAAGGGCATCGACGAAATCTCCCTGGGCATGAACGCCCGGAGCAGCGATAGTCAGCAGAAGCACAAGCGTGAAAAGCAATCGTCTTATTCTCATAGTCTTCGTTTATATTCTTTGTTATTCGCCTCCTATTATTCCTGCAGCCATCGACACCTTCCACCGGCCCATGGCATCCGAGGTATAGGAACTGAGCCTGACATACCTGGGACTGACCTTGCTGTGCAACAGCTCTTCCGCCTCCTTGCCGTATGACAGGGACGTGACATACTGAACCAGCTGGCTGTTTCGCAACACGATGTCGTGGTATATCTCCAGATACTGCTTCTTCCGCTCGTTCAAAGGCATATAGGCATCACGGACGGCTTTTAAGGCTGTCTGCAGACAGTTGTATATCTCCAGCCACTCCCGGTAGTCCTGGGAGGTGCCGCCCTTCATGGTTATCCTGTTGATGTTCTCACGGAAGATGCTGAACTTCTTCTCAATCTTGGCCTTCTCCGCCTGCCAGGCAAGGTCAAGGGCCTTGGGGGTGCGGTCGGCGACATTCATGGCCTCTATCCTCGCACGGTAGGTCAACGCGGAATCAATCTCCTCGGCCAGCGGCTTCTCCCGTTCCAGGACAAGCGTCATCTGCCCACGGAAGAGATTCTTGTTCTCGGAATATGCCCACTTCTGGTAGCTGTTGTGGGTGGCATTGTAATAAAGCGATGGCTGTAAGGCACCAGCGCCAGTCTCTCCGACAAGGAACTGGTTCATCACCGATGCGTCATGGTTATAGGTGAATGTCTGGGCAGTGGAGGTAACCGCCACTGTCAACAGCAGCATGACGACCGGCATCATGAATGGATAAAAACTTTTCCTTCTCATATTACGATTCTCTTTTAATAGTCAAAAACATCGGCTGCACCCTTCCATCGGCTGAAAGCGTCGTTGGCTATCTCATGCAGGCTCCTGGCCTGATAGATGGCGTTCTTCCAGTAGGTGGTGCGAACACGTATGTATTTCCACAGGTCAATATAGGCGGCATTGACGGAGAGGCGGATGTCATCAAGACTGCTGTTGATGTCACGCAGGACGGCAATCATCATGACGGTCTTGCTCTCCGGCGCATTCGTGGCGGCACTGACGGCATAAATGGCCAGCAGATCCTCAAAGGAACTGACCAGGTCACCGGCATCGTCGGCAATGCGCTCTATCGTCCGTCTGCTGATACCGATGATGATGGTGTCGCTCGACACGACATCACCCTTCAGGAGACATTTGTCGGAATAGGTCTGCAACAGGTCCTTGTACTTGCCGACCTTGTCGGACACGTCGGAGATGGTATTCCTGACGGAAAAGACCGTGGACGTGCCCTGGAGGATAAGGTCGATAAGGTCAAAGCAGCGGGTGTACTTGTCAAGGTCGACATTGACATCCTTGTATTCCACATTGGCATCCTTGCTGGCATCATGCAGCAGCTTGTTGGCCTGCTCGACGGTGCTGCGGGCTATCAGCACGGAACGGATGCGCTTGTGGTCGGCGACCATCGCCTCCACGGTGCTGACGTCAAAGGACCACTGCGCACATGCCACGTCTGGCAAGAGCAACAGCAGGAACGCCATCAGGTGTTTTTTCTTCATTCTGTCCATACTTTCCATATCTATGAATTGTCATCATCATCGTCCTCCAGAGAGGCTTCATCACCGCTCCAGGCACGACGGCTGTTGTTGCGCCAGCGTCTGAAGCTCTTACGGTACACTTTGTTGCGCACCCCGTCGCCGAGCCCGCTGAAGACCTGGGCCTTCAGGTAGTCCAACAGCGACTGGCGGCTGTACATGAACTTCTCCAGCAGGAGCAGCTCGGCATAGATGCGCGACAGGCGGTAGTCCACCTGACGGGCGATGCGCAGACGGTCGGACACCCATAGCAGATGGTAGGAGTCCTGGTCGTCATCAGCCCCGGGCGGAGCGGAATAGGCATAGTCCACATCGACGCTGCACGAGGGATATTCCGCAAGTATCTCCTGCATACGCCGGTTGACGGCATCGGTCTTCTCCCTGTCCGAGAGGCCAGGGTCCAGCTCCATGATGTCCACGACGTCGGAAGAGGAGTATTCTGCCGTCAGCTTCCAGTCCACGCCAAGGATGGCACGGTGGATGCGGAGAATCCTGATGCCCCAGAAATTGATGAGCCACGACTCGCCGCGCACCTTCTTCAGGTCGCATGTCAGGGTGACGGAGCCGTTCATGCCACGGACATAGCCCTTGCGGGTGAAGGTGTAGCCGCTCCATGAGCCGCCATCCGACCACTCGATGCCGTAGGCTCCCTCTAGGTCGTGCATGAGGGCAGGGATGCGATAGGCACCGTCCTCCTCGTCGTAATAGTCCGCGAGCATGTCACTCTTTCCCTGCTGCAGCCGGTTAAGCTCTGCCAGGGCTATGGTGAGCTGGGAACGGAGGGAGTTGATCTGACTCATGTTGGCGTTATACTGCTCACGAAGCGGAGCCGCCTCTTCCACGCTGACCTTGCTGATCTGTGCCAGCAGCTCGCGGTTCCGGGCTTCGAGGGCATTGATCTGGTTCTGGAGGTCGTTGACCTTAGCCGCCCATGTGCTTATCTCCGCGTCGATGCCGCCTGTGTCCGGGCCGCCTGAAAGGGTGCTCTCCATGGCGAAGCGCTTGGAGTCCTCGTTCAGGCAGCGGTACTGGTCGCCGTTCTCCTTCCACTGGAAGCTGCCCTCGCCAAGCTTCGCGCCGTCATGGCAGTTCAGGGTGAAGCTGACGCTGACACAGCCATTGAGCTTCTTCTCGTCGGCGGCCTGGTAGTAACGCTTGGTGTCCATGCCGATGTAATAGGTCTTGGGCACGGCATTGTCCTCCTCACGGCTGTTATACTCCAGCAGCTTGGCCTCCATCATCTTACGGAAAGCATTCAGGTCCATCGTCTGGCTGTCGAAGACCTCCTCATAGACCTCCTCGTAGCTGTTCCATTCCTTATAGACCTTGATGCTGTAGGCGTAGGCAAAGGCTGTCGTCCTGCCGCTCTTCTGCTTGTAGATGCGCGAAGACCACATAGACGGATAGAAGTTGTAATAGTATTTAGGGTCTGCCTGATGCAGCTGCTCACAACGGGCGCGCGACCATCCGGCATAGCTTTCGGAATTGCTCAGGGCAGCCTCCCTGTCGGCAGCGGTGGCCACATAGTTCTCATCGGAGGTGCTGACACGGTACCACTCGGGGCCGTTCAGGACGCTGTTGTCATCCGTGGGCGGCGTATAGTCACAGAGCAGCTCGGAGCCTGAGTCGCGCCAGTAGATATACCAGCGCTGGGTGTAATACTGCCCTTGCATCTCCTTGATGTAGTCGCTGACATAGCTCGTCACATGATAGCCGTCAGCCGTGAAGAGACGGGCAACGCCCGTGCTGTCGGTGGACAGCAGCCGGGCCATCACCAGGTCCTTGACGGCATCGGGGTCGGAGAAGGTATCGTAGAGGTCGCGGAACTCATAGTATAGCTGGATGATTTCACGCGGCTTCTGCTTGAAGACGGTGCCAATCTTGCTGGCCTGTGTCCAGGTGGAGTCGAGGACGGCGGCACCGGCTCCGGCAATGGCCGTCCCCGCACTGAGGAGGTTGTCGAGGTCATCCTTCAGGTCTTCTTTCGTCAGGCCGTTGCCGAAGTCCACGAGGTGGTCCCAGACGGCAGACCAGTCCACCTCGCCCAGCCTGGCGAGGTCGAAGATGGCCTTCAGGTCGTCGCCGATGACAAGGAAGGCTCCCTGTGCGGCGATGTCCTGGAAGGTGAGCCTGCCGTTGGTGACGATGGTCTCGAACTGCATGCACAGTTGCACGACCTCGTTGCAGGTCTTGTAGAGGTACGGCCCCCAGTATAAAGCCTTGTCGGGATGCCTGACCATCAGGGAGCCGACAGACCAGAGCTTCGGGCGTATGCAGTCCACTACGAGCCGCCTTATACGGGCATAGTAGTAGTTCTCCTCTGCCGTGCCGAACGGCCCGACGTTGGTGAGCGCCTTGCGGTCGAACCACTTGGAGGCGAAGATGCCCGCCGTGGCGACCTCGGCACTGGTGTAATGGTCGAGTATCTTTTGGACGGACTCATTGTTCATAGCCTCGGCGGCGACCTCCAGGGCGTAGGTGGACGCCATGGCAGCCTCGGTCTTACGGTCGAAGTTGACGGAATAGTAGACACTTGCCTGACAGTCAAGGCCGAGGCAAACAAGTAATGCTATGGACAGGCTGCGTATCATCTTGAAATGTATTTGGGGTTATCGGGTAAACTGAGCACGCCTTCCTTCAGCACCTTCCGGGCAAACTCCAGCGACTTGCCGATGCCGCTGCGCTCCCAGTCGTGGATGAAAGCGATGATGGCCTTCTGGTAGTTGCCGCCGAAATGACGGACATAGACCTTCAGGGCTTCCTTCTCAGCCTTCTCGGTAGTGTAGCTGATATAGCACTCTCTCGGCTCCTCGACACCGAAGACGTCGCCCTCAGTGCCGCGCTTGATAAAGACCTCCTTGAAGGGACTCCTGCCCTCCTTGTTGTCCAGGCGGTTGATGGTGAAAATCTTGCTGCAGTCGTTGTCGGTGAGCGCCAGAGTGGCCTTGATGTCGTCGAACTTGTCCTTGAACTTGCTCTGGTCGAGGAGCATGAACACGTCGGAGTTGTTGATGATGGCCTCCTTGACAATATCGCTGCTGGTGATGTCCTGGATTTCCTGCGTCACCACGCCGACCATGGCCCAATGCTTGCGGGCGGTCTTATAGAGGTACTTGATGTACTCGGCCATGACAGGGGTGGCAATGGCCTTCCATGCCTCCTCGATGACTAGGCACTTGCGGCCTTTCTTGATACGCATCTTCTGGGTGAAGACGTCCATGATAATCAGGACGATGATGGGGAAGAGGATGGGGTCGTCCTTCACCTTGTCAATCTCGAAGACGATGAACTTCTCGTCGAAGAGGGTACTGTCCATGTCGTTGTTCAGCGTGTACTCCAGCTCGCCGCCCCTGTAGAAGGGCTGGAGAATAGTGGCGAAGTCGTGGATGGCAAACTCCACGTTCTGCTGCTTCAGTATCTGGGGGATGCGCTCGACGGCAAACTCATAGTAGGTGTTGAAGCTGAGCTCCTTGACACGGAGCTTGCTGCGCTGCATCTCCATCTTGATGATGTCCCTCGAAATCTTCTCGTCGAAGCTGCTGGCCGTCAGCTCCGTCAGCTTCATCAGCTCACGGTGGGTCTCCTCACGGCGCACCCTGGCGGAATGTTTCTCGCCCTCGGTGGCGGCAGCGTCGTTGATGACATTGTCGAGCTTGCGCTCACGCTCCATCAGGCGATCCTGGCGCTCTAGCTCCTCCTCGGTGAGGCTGATGCCGTGCTTCTCCATGTAGGCTTTCTCGAAGTCCTTCTCGAAGGTGTCGAAGGTGCCGTCCTTCTTGTACTGGAGGACGAGACGGTCGGCAAGCTCCTTGCGCTCGGCCTCGCTGTAGCCCTTGAACGGGGTGAAATATTCCCTGTAGTATTCCACGATGGTCTGGTTGATGATGGTCTCCTCGATCTTCGTGGGCTTCTCAGTGCCCTTATAGATAAGGAAGATAAGGCTCTTCAGGAAGTTCTTCTTCTCGCCGAAGTTCTGGGTGTACTCGGCCTCGCTCACCTTGAAGGGATTCATGGAGATGGGACTCTCCTTGCTGTAGCTGATATAGGTGCCGCCGAAATAGCCGCAGATGCCCTCGTAGCTGTCGCCGGTATCGACGATGACGACATCGGTGTCCTGCTCGTAGTACTGGCGGACGACAGTGTTCATGAAGAAGCTCTTGCCGCTGCCGGAAGGGCCGAGGACGAAGAAGTTGCTGTTGTTGGTGTATTTCTTCTTGCCTTCCTTGCCCGTTATATCGACGGCCATCGGCACGCCCTGGCGGTCGGTGTAGTAGCACCGCAGCGGAGTGATGTCGCCCCGCGTCTGGCGCTCCTTGTACATCAGGCACAGGGCGGCCTCGCAGAAGGTGAGGAAACGGTCGTACTTGGGGTTAAGAGAAAAGCAGTTGCCGGGGAAGCTGGAGACGAAAAGCTCCAGCTGGTTATAGGCCCTGCGGCTGATGCGGATGTTCTGCTTCGAGAAGATGTTCTCCAGATGGTTGGTGACCTTCTCCATGTCCTTGTCGGCACCGATGCAGACAATCATGTTGAAATGGGAGTACACCAGCTGGCGGTTCTCGCGGGCCATGACCTCCTGCGCCTCCTCGATGTCCTTGGCGGCAATCATGTTGGCGGGATTGGCCATGGCACGGTGCTTGTTCTGCTTCTTTTCAAGATTGTTCTGCTCCTTCTTCTGGTTGGGGATGAAGAGCACCTGGTTATAAACCAAAGTGTCGGCATCTGGAACGCTGCCGATGCTGCTCATCAAGTCAACGGGCATGGAGGCGTTATCGACATTCATGTCCGTATAGGGACGCAGGACATTCGGAAGGCCCACGGAGTCGAGGTCTATCAGGCTGAACACCTTGCACTGCCTGCTGCCCATGCGGATTCCTTCGCTGTCAACCTTGAAGTCGGTCATGGAAAAGACCCGGTCGCTGAAGTTGACGGCGAAGAAACGGTCGGCATACTCACGGGCCTCCTTCATATCGAGGAAAGAACAGCTGATGCCGCTGTCCGACAACAGCGAATAGACCTTCTGTATCTTCATCTTGAAATCATTCCATTTCTTCGTCTCAAAAGTAAACAGGCCGCCCTTCTTGCTTTCCTGCGTGATGACGAGACAGGTGCTGCTGGCCGTATAGGGACGGCCCTTGAAGAAACGGAAATAGCTTTCGGAGAGGAACCGCTTGCCGTCATCACCTTCCGGCTCGTCGGCAGGACGCTCGAAGGTCCTGCGGACAAAGATGTCCTGCTTGTGAAGGGCATAGCCCTCGCCGAGCGTGGTGACAACGGAAGACATCAGGTTGACAAAGCCGTAATAGCTGTCCACGTCGGCAGAGAACTTCAGGACGGGGTTCTCCATCTTGATGATGGCGGAATATTCGCCCGTCTTGGTGTATATCACACCGAAGCCGTCGGCATCCTCAATGCTGAAATAGATGTCCTGGAAGATGCGGGAACGCCTGCCGCCAGTGCCGAAGGCCTTGACGGAGATACCCATGCCGATGAGAATGGAGATGAAAACCAATATACAGATCAATGTAACCATAACACTCCTACTTAGTCGCCGATACTACGGGCGAAGATGAACACTCCTTTGTCTTCTTTCTTACTGTACAGCCCCTTGCTTTGCTTCAGAAAGGTCAGGCCACCGCCGATGCCCAGCACGGCTGTACTCATGATGAGACCGGCGGTGAAGCCTGAGAAGATGAAACCGGCGACGAACAACAGGAAGGTGGCGATGACTGTGCCTGCGGCCCAGTAGATGTACCTGCCACGCAGCCCGAACGCCTCCAAAGGGCGCTGAAGCCCCTTGGAAGTGACGTAGCCGGGATGTTCGCTGTTCTCCACTGATGCAGCTCTTTAGGTTATTCACCGGCACCGAAGAACAGGGGCAGGCTCTGCACGGCCACGACGAGGAAGATGGCACCGCCGACGAGGGCGATGGTGTGCTTCTTGGCCTCCTGGTCGCCGTTCTGCCACTCATGGAACACGCTGATGGCGTTGGGGGCGGTCAGCACGGCGGCAATGATGTAGATGAGGGCCTGGACATAGGGCAGGTAGGCCGCAATGTCACTGGTCACGCCCTGAAGGGCACTGGCTCCGGCACTCACATCGCCGCTCTGGGCGAACACCGTCCCTGTAGCGGTGGCCAGGAGGGCCACGGCGAAGGCACGGGCGTTACACACAGCCTGCTTTCCCTTGCGGAGCAGGCAGTCACCGGCCTGGGAGGCCTTGGTGACGACATAATTGAAAATCTTTTTCATGTTGTTTGACAATTAAATTGAACTTTATATGGAAAAAATCGAAAAAAGCTATACGTTCCTGATGCCGAAGAAAGCGGGCATCACGGCGGTGGAGGCAATCATGAAGAGGATGCCGCCTATGAGGACAAGCACGCCCTTGGTGAAGCCCTGCTCGCCGGAAGAGACTTTCTGATACAGCACCAAGGCGCTGTAACATGTCAGGAGGGCGGCAACGGCAAAGCAGATCTCCGTGACATAGCCCATCATCAGAAGGACATAGACGGTCATCTCATGAAGGGCCTGGGCCGACTGGCTGTAGTCCACGCCGCCGCCACGGGCAGAAGCCGGCTGCGCCGCCATCAAGGCGGACAACAGCACGAAGGTCATTCTTGTCCTGATATTGCTCATAGCCAACCTCTGTTAATAGACCAGTCTGTGACGGTGGATGCGGCACTGGCTGCCAATGGAGCTTGTCAGCTGGCTCAACAGCACACTGCCGTCAACCTTCTCTTCATAGCCGCGCTCTATCGGGCTGCACTTCTCGCTGTATGCCTTCAATGCACGGTCATAGACCGACGGCTCCGGGGCGTCGTGCTGCTCTTCAGCGTTTTCCCCCAAGGATTGCCCGGCAGACAGGACCGAGTCGGTCGCTCCGTCCAGACCATCAGTAATAGATACTTCCGACGGCTGGCCATGTGCTTCTTCTTCGCCCGAGACGATGTCCTCCACATCCTCTAATGGCTCCGGCTCATCATCACAGGCAGCCGCGTCGAGCAGGTAGCCGCCGCCGTCAAGTTCCCTGACGTCGGTCGATGCCTCGGTGTCGGTCATGTCACCGGCGGCGATGGTCTCTGTCTCGTCCTTACTGGTTCCCTTGCTGCCTCGCAGGTCGAACCAGATGGTCACCGTGTAATAGGCCAGCAGAAGGAAGGTGCAAATCAATGCGTAGATGCCAAATATTCCCATGTTACATTCGCGTTTTATCGTTATTTTCGAGCTGCAAAATAAGCGACAATTCTCCCGTTACAAGAATTTCAGGACGACAAACTCTTGATTTAACACATTTAAGACCCGAACAGTCTTAAATGGCTGAAATCAAGACTTTTCAGCAGCGAAAACGTGCTGTTTTTCCTTTCTTTCCATTAGCCCATATTTGTTAAATTTCGGCCATTTCTACCATTTTCTAAGAAAAAAGATTGTTTTGCCACAAATTTGTTGTAATTTTGTGGCAAAATTTGTGTTATGGCCAGTCAAAGTACATATAGCGAGATCAAGAACTGCGTTAAATACTGACAGAAGTTGCATGAAGAGTTCTCGAAGCCTAAGGATGCTGTCCGCACCGAAAGAATGTCAAGGCACCTTCGTTTGACAAAATGATAGAAACCCTGAAGGGCCTGAATCAAAGAATACACACTCTGGAATATTAGAGACTGCCACAAATATATAATAAATTTGTGGCAAAACAAGCGGAAGGACAGCATGACTAATGTGCAGCCCTTCCGCTTTTATAGTCATTCAATTTGGATGGATTCGGCGTATTCATGTCCCTCTCACACACTCATCTTTCATTATCTCTTACATTCCATTTCCATTATTCCCGCCTTTCCTCGCTCTTGCTGTCATCCATTGCTGATGTCGCCACAGAAACGCCTTTTTACCTTGCAAAGGTAGGGCAACCCGGAGGAGCACCAAGAACCATTGCACGATTCCATGACTCTTTTCGCGGCAGCCTTCCACAGATTGCATACAATCTGGGTATTCCACGAAAACAGCGATGGAATTTCTTGGCTTGTCCTCCTGTCGGTCGCTCCATGATACATGCAAGAAAAAAAAGGCTCTATGACGACGGATTAGTCGATGACAATAAAAAAAAGCTCGGACTGACACAATGGAAAATTTTCCTTCAAGTAAAAAAGGATATGAGTCAGGAAAAGCCGATAACCCTCAGACAGCAACACAACAAGAAGCGGAGGCGGCGCGATACAAACAGCCAACAGAGAAATGAACAAATTCAAGCAGTGTGTCAGAATCGGAAGAAATGTGACTGACATCTTCAATCTACCATGTGTCATTGAGGTGCAGAAAATGGTAAACGGGAAACCACTCTACACCATTGCAGCGGTGAACGAACATGGAAAGCCCATTGAAGATGTGGCAGAGACAGGTGACTGGCTGTGCCAGGACTGCAACGGAGGCTGGCAAGTCCTTGGTGAGACAGAATATGCAAAAGTCAATAATCATTAGTTATGTTTCATATAACAAAATAACTATGCTTTACAGTCATTTCGTAGGCCGCATCGGAAAAGACGGCGCAAAGGTAATCAACGGAAAGTGGGGAGATTTCATGTCAATGGACGTGGCCACCGACTTCTATAGCAAAGGAGAGAACAAGACACAGTGGATTCGTGTACGCAGTAAAAGGGCTAACCATATCAAACTTGCCCAGTACCTCACACAGGGGAGGATGATTCTCGTGCAGGGAACACAACTGGAGGATAGCTCCTGGACAGGGAAGGACAACCAGCCCCACTCGCAGCATGTCATCATCGCGGATTCCATCGACTTCGTAAGAACGGGAAAGAAACGAGAGGACGACAACACACAGGAGAATGTCCCACAGGCAGAGACGATGGTGACAGCAGTGACACCAGTACCTGAACAACCGTTTCCTGCTCCAGCCGACAAGAGCGACGACCTGCCTTTCTGAACTAAGAACGACAAACCCCTGTCATTGCTGCAGGGGTTTGTTGTTATTCAGAGGTCGAACACGTCCCCGACGCCCTTCTTCTTGTTCTTATAGACACGGACAGGCCCGTTCTTCTCCTCGTAGTTCTGGACGGCCATTCTAAGACCGACCTCGAAGATGGCAGTGATGGGCAGGCCTTCTTTCCTGGCAATGGCACGAACCTTATTCATCAAGTCAATATCGACTATTGTGGTGACAGACTCTTTCTTGACACCAGAAGGACGGCCACGCCTGGAGACACCAGATTCTCGCGGGGTGGGAGCGGATGGCGTGGAAGTATTCTTTGCGTCGTTCTCTTCCTGCCCTTCAGTTGGGGGCTGGCCTACCAGACCACCAAACAGGGCATCCATGGAATCTTTGTTTAATTTGCTCATTGTATTTTTTATTTAGTTTTATATCTATGTATATCGAATGGGCTCTCGTTTATTGATTCATGCCCAGTTTCCTCAGCAGTTCATCAGTGAAGGCCCTGTAGTCGGCGGCGCCATTGCTCTTCGGGGCATAGTCCGTTATGTTCTTGCACTCCAGCGGGGCTTCAGCGATGGTGATGTTCTTGCGAATCTTAGTCTCGAAAACCTTGTCGCCAAGCTCTGTACGCAAACCCTGCTCGATCTGCTTGCTCAGATTCGTGGATTCCCAACGGGTAAGGAGAATGCCGAAGATATGAACGGACGGATTAAGACGGCTCTTCACCTGCTGGATGAAACGGTTGATCATCGTCAGTCCCTTGAAAGGCAGCACCTCGGCGACAAGCGGGATGATGATTTCCGTAGATGCAGTAAAGGCATTCAGGGTGAGAAGGCCCAATGAGGGGGGACAGTCTATCAGGATGAAGTCATACTGCTTCCTGACAGGCTCCAGCAGTCCGGCAAGGATGCGCTCACGGGAGATGGCTGCCGTCAGTTCCATCTCCGCCGTGGCAAGCTGTAAGGAGGACGGTACGATGGATAGGTATGGGGTGACGGGAACTATCGGAAGGCTTTCCTCCTTGCCGGTAAGGGCGTAATAGATACTCTCCTCCTGCTCCTCCTTTAATAGACTGACAGTGAGGTTTGCCTGGGCATCAAGGTCTATGACAAGGACCTTGTAGCCCCTGGACGCAAGGATACTGCCAACGCTGGCAGTGGTCGAGGTCTTACCCACGCCGCCTTTGTGGTTGGCTATGCAGATAATCTTGGCATCTTTCTTCATGACTGCTTTTTATTTATTTATTGAATTAAATAGTTATTTATGTCTGCAAATATAGTAATATTTTATCAAATAACAAAACAAATAAAGGAAAATGATGAAAAAATGATATTATTTAAGTATTTTTGCAATGTGTTTTGATATAAAAAAGCCTTTGTTTATCAATGGTTTGACAAAAATGTATCTGTAGTGGCATATCTATGAAGAAAGAGGGATTTTTCTTTGGTAAATTGAAGAAAAATTAGTATATTTGCAATCTAAAAGTGAATATATAGAACAAGTTGAACTTATAAAACAAAGAGAATGGAACTGATACTGTTACTCGTCCTCATCGGCATGTTCTGTGGTGGCTCAAAGAAAAAGAAGTCCCGTCGCCGTAGGACTAAGAAAGATGATTCGTGGCTGGACTATGCCTGGTTCCATGACCATGACCAGAGAATTTGAAGGTGCAGAAAAGTTGTGTGTCATCTGAAAGACAATCACAGGACTTGTCGGCTCCGGATTGATGAAAGGACCCGCCGCTGCCATATGACAACGACGGGTTATTATTATTGTCCGCTTATTCACGGAACAGTATTGCTCACTATCAGCCTACTACGCCTTTTGCTTAAACTTGCACCCGCTGTTTTTGTACTCGCTACAGAACAGGCCGTAGGGGCCCTTGCGGACAAACCCCTTGCTGCAGAGGGGGCATCTGTCACCCGCCTTCACCTTCTTTGAAGAAGAACGACAGTCAGTAGTCCGCCCTGTTGCCGGGGTGAGTGACGCCTGTTCTGACTGCGAGGTGATTTTCCTGTCGGTAGCGTCTGTCTTCTGCACCTCCTTGATGATGCAGACGAGCTGGGACTGCAACTCGTCCATGAACTGCTGCAAGGAGAAACAGCCCCGCTCGATGTCGCGCAGCTTCTTCTCCCACAAGCCTGTCAGCTCCGGACTCTTCAGCAGCCTGGCCTGTATCACGCCGATGAGGTCGCGCCCGGCGGGACTGGAGACAAGGCTCTTCTTCTCACGACGGACATAGCCGCGCTTCAGCAGCGTCTCTATGATTGCGGCACGGCTCGACGGGCGGCCGATGCCGTTCTCCTTCATGGCCTCGCGCAGCGCATCGTCCGCGACCAGCCTTCCTGCGGTCTCCATCGCCTGGAGCAGGGAGGCCTCGGTATATCGCTTCGGGGGCGTGGTCGTCCTCGGCAGCAATGAAGGCTCGTGTCGGCCGCTCTCGCCGACGCTGAAAGCGGGGAGCACGCCGTTACCGCCATCTTCCTGCTCGTCACCTCCATCATCATCCTGGCCCTTGGCATAGACGGCGCGCCAGCCCTCTTGCAGGATGGTGCGGCCAGTGGCCTTGAAGCCGACATCGCCAGCGGCGGCCAGTACCGTAGTCTGGGCATACTCGCAGTCGGAACAGAACACGGCGCAGAAACGGCGGACAATCAGGTCATAGACCTTGCGCTCGCAGTCGCTGATGCTGCCGAGGCTCCCGGTCTCGCCTGTGGGGATGATGGCATGGTGGTCGGTGACACGGCTGTTGTCAAACACCCGCATGCTCTTGGGCAGCGGCTTACCCGACAGGCCTCGGGCGGCCTCGGAAACGGCGGACAGCTTATGGATGATGCCGGGGCATCGCGCATAGATGTCATCGGTGAGGAACTTGGTGTCCACACGCGGATAGGTGGTCAGCTTCTTCTCGTAGAGGCTCTGGATGTTCCTCAGCGTGGCGTCTGCCGAGAAGCCATACTTGCGGTTGCAGTCCACCTGCAGCGAGGTGAGGTCGTAGAGCTGGGGCGGCTGCTCGCTGCCCCTGCGCTGGCGGATGTCCTTGATGCGAAGCACGTCAGGCCGAGCCGATTCCAGCCGCTCCCTGCCCCGGGCCTCGCTGTCGAAACGACCCTCGGTACAGGTGAAGACGGTATCGCGGTACCTGGTGGTCAGTATCCAGTAAGGGACGGGCGTGAAATGCTCTATCTCGTCGTCGCGGGCCACTATCATGGCGAGCGTGGGCGTCTGCACGCGCCCGATGCTGAGCACCTGCCTGTAGCCGCCATACTTCAGTGTGTAGAGACGGGTGACATTCATGCCTAACAGCCAGTCGCCCTCGGCCCTGGCCAGCCCCGCCTCGTACAGACGGTCGTAGTCCTTCTGGTCGCGCAGCCCGCGGAATCCCTGACGGATGGCATCCTCTGTCAGCGAGGAGATCCAGAGACGCTTGACAGGGCACCGCACACCGGCCAGCTCCATCACCCAGCGCTGAATCAGCTCGCCCTCCTGTCCGGCGTCGCCGCAGTTCACGATGACGTCGGCCTTCCTGTAGAGGACCTGGATGACCTTGAACTGCTTCCTGACGCCTGCATCAGGAAGCAACTCCACCTCATACCTGGAGGGAATCATCGGCAGGACGCCCATGTCCCATTTCTTCCATTCCGGGTAGTAGCCGTCCGGCTGCTTCAGCTGGCACAGGTGGCCGAAAGTCCACGTTACCTGATAGCCGTTACCTTCGTAATAGCCGTCTTTCTTACCCGATGCGCCGAGGACCTTGGCAATCTCAGCTGCCACGCTCGGCTTCTCTGCAACACAAACAGTCATAGACAAACAGTTTTGAGATTATTTCTGCAAAGGAAAGCAATTCCCCGCTTTCACACGAGAAAGGGATGTCCAATCTCTTGATTTAACACTTTGACGACCTGGACGGTCGTAAATGTGTTAAATCAAGACTTTCTCCCCTGATAATTCCTGTGTCAGAGATAATCTTTGCAACTTTGCATCACCGAACTTATCGTTTGTGTCTGTTGTCGTCATTTCATACGATAAACATAAGTGAATTAGTAAAAAAGAAATTTGTTACATCTGAAAGGTGTCTGCTGAGAAGCACACACCTTTTTCATCATAATGCTAAAGGCGATGGTCTTTACTTCTACCATCCTTTTTCCATTGTTCCTGTCTCTCCTCGCTCTTGCTGCCATCCATTGCTGATGTCGCCACAGAAACGCCTTTTTACCTTGCAAAGGTAGGGCAACCCGGAGGAACGCCAAGAACCATTGCACGATTCCATGACTCTTTTCGCGGCAGCCTTCCACAGATTTCTTGCGCAATCTGGGTATTCCACGAAAACAGCGATGGAATTTCTTGGCTTATCCTCCTGTCGGTCGCTCCATGATACATGCAAGTAAAAAAGGCTCTATGACGACGGATTAGTCGATGACAATAAAAAAAAGCTCGGACTGACACAATGGAAAATTTTCCTTCAAGTAAAAAAGGATATGAGTCAGGAAAAGCCGATAACTCTCAGACAGCAACACAACAAGAAGCGGAGGCGGCGCGATACAAACAGCCATCAGTTTATGAACTACATTGATTTCTACATGAAGAAGAAGAAGCTCCACAGGGAAATATGTGAGGCAATCCGGGACTTGATGACAGCATACGACGTTAAGGAAGTGGACTTGTTAGGCAGCAATGCCGACCACGCATTTTTCAGCATCGAACCCGACGGCAGCGACAGCCTGCAAGAGATAGAGGTAAACAGGGTATATCTTGACAAGGATAATGAGGTGCTTGTGGACAGCCCAGACCTTTACCTTGCGGACAAGGACTTCTATCTACAGCACAACCATAACGTAGTACCTTGCTCCATCGATACCATCTATGAGAGCGTTTACCAAGTGCTTGAACAAGGAAAGTAATAACAGGTAACGGGAAGTCCAACCAGCTCCCCACAAAACAATACAGCTATGACAACAAACAATGTTTATGACAACACGGCAGCCACTTGCAAGAATGAGAACGGCAAAGAGACGTGCAACCTTATAGCAACAGGCGAGAAGAGAAAATTCCGCTGCCACTACATCAACAGCAGCGACAACGCAGTGAGCCGCGTACTGGAGTTGGAGCGCATCAGCCACCCGGCACTCGCGGAGGCAGGTGTCAAGGCATGGATGGAGCGTGACACAGACTGCTACAATCAGCGATACGGATTCTTGTATATCCAACTGACCGACTCTATTTGCTACCGCCCCAACTGCACAGGCTGTTTTGCCAACATCCTGGACTACATGGACGGCACGGAACACAACTATTCCGACGAATACCGTGAAGCAGTAAAGAGCGAAACAGAGCGTTTCCTGAAACACGTCGCTGCCATCCCCGCAGCCCAACGGATGGGTGACTGCTACCCCAACATGGCCGTTATCGCAGCACACCGCGCAGCAGGAATGTACTCAGAGGCCGACATCCTCACCGCACACCGCAACCGCATACGCGCAGAGCGAGAAGCCGAAGAGCAACACAGGAAGGAAGCAGCCGCCGAAGCAGAACGCAAGCGTAAGGAAGAAGAAACAGCCGAGACAGCCCGGCAGGTAGCCGAGGAGGAGGAGAGCCTGCGCACAAAAGGAAGGATAACGGGCTGGGGAGTAGTCCAGCTGTGCGACCGCGAGGGGATAGCCATACACCTGCGGACAAGGCACAACCTGCTGGAAGTGGTGAATTATTTCTACAACAACGGCGATTCAGCATGTTACAAGCAAATGCAGGGCAGACGTAAGCCCAGTTTGGAAGGATGCTTCAACACGCTGGACATGCTGAAAAAGAAATTAGGATTGTAGTCGGCATAAATAACAGGAACCCATAACAAACAAATCCATTCAATTATGAAGACAGTAAAAATGACATTCCAGCCGATTATCTGGAAGGACGAGAATTTTAACAATGCAAGTCATAGTATCGGCAGCACCACATGCCTCGTGAGCGGTGAGACAGAAGAACAGTTGTTTGAGAATATTAAGCACAAGATATGGGCCATGTCATCAGAGGCCTGCATCCACAATGAGGAGGTGGCAGCAGCGTATAACAGATGGATTGCAGACAGCTGGAAGAAAGAGAACGTACCATCTGAAATAAACAATATGGGGCAGAGGGATATGTATTTTGCCCTGCCATACTCAACGGCGTTCAAGCAGTGGCTCAGAAAGAACAACTGATATGGTAACCATCAACGGATTCAACTTCTATGAGGAACCGGGCATTTGCGGAACATGCCCGTTCCTCATAACAGGCAACACCAGCGTGCCTGGCATATCGTCACACAGCGACCGTGGCCTTTGCATCCAGTGGGACGAGGAACATCACACCTGGGCAAACATACCACGCCGGTGCAGGAAACTCTTCAAAAGTGCGTTCGTACAATACAACGACTGCGGACAGGAATTAGTAATAACCCAAAAGCATTAGACATTATGAAAATGAAAGTGTATTTAGCCGTTTGTATCATCAACGGCAAGGCAGAGGTGAGCCAAATTGCAGAAAGGTACTTCAACGATTATGGCTGGAGATTGAGAATGCAAGAGAAAGCCGCTGAAGGCGGGTCCAGGATTTATTTCACTGAGACGGAAATCATTGCTGATGTAAAAAACGACTAAAGGATAATAACATGAAAACAATAGTCTGTAAATTCATGTCCGATGGCAAGGTCGTCAAAAAGACTGCCATCATCAATGACAGTCTCAATGAACTGAGCAAGTCAAAGAAGAACGAGGCTACGGACATCATTGAGCCTGACACGCTCGACTATGAGGGATGGTGCATCTTCTTTGAGCTAACAGACACCCTCGGCTACGAGGTAATGTTTGAGTATGATCAGGAGAACGACGTAAAGACGCTGAAGCCCGTCAAGGCCATCACATGGGAAGGCCCTGAACCTGACAAGGTGACCATCACGGATGTGCAAGAGGTCTGCGTCATCGTCAGGTAAAGAAAGGAGGCCAATGATGGAAAGCAAGGAACGATACGACATTTACTACCATTACACCTCCCTAATGTGTGTCTTTTGAAGAGAATACTGAAGAAAAAGATATGCAGTAGCCTAACTTCCGTAACCATCCCCAGCAGCGTGACGAGTATAGGATATGGTGTTTTCCATAGTTGCTACCTTTCCTCTATTGTCGTAGAAAGTGGGAATAGCAACTATGATAGCAGGGATAATAGTAATGCTATCATTGAAACTGCAACAAATACGCTTATTGCAGGATGTAAGAATACGGTAATTCCCAACAGCGTGACGAGTATTGGAGATGGGGCTTTCCGTTTTTGTTATGACCTTACCTCCGTTACCATCCCAAATAGCGTGACAAGCATTGGATACGGAGCTTTCTCGGGCTGGCCTATTTAAAGCATAGGGAGAAACTCGGGAAGAAAGCGAGGCTGGTGTTGGTGGCAAGCGTGTCGAGTGCGCCACGCTGGTAGTCGAGCGACTGGTGGCGTGGCGACATGATGACTTTAACCTCTTAGATGTTGTAGTCGTAGGGAATGGGCATCAGCTCGTCGGGCATCAACATGCCGGTCTTGCGGACGGTGAACGAAGAGTGCATAGGCCGACCGTGGCGCAGATAGTAGTCGCGTAGATTGTTTTTATTATATTCTAACGTTCCAAATCCTCTGCTGTGTTTCCCGCATGGTTTACGACCAGCCGTAAAATCGAAGAATACGGTTTCCATAGCGTCTGGATATATCATAGAGCCGTCTCTGCTTTATATTTCCTCACAGTGTCTTCGCTGTTTTTCAGACAAAGGGAGTATTTGATGGTGTCTGTACCATGATGATGGGACTCGAAGTGATAGCTCTCTTCTGAGAATACCATCAAGGAGTCGAGATTATGACGGATGGCACCGAATATTCTGCCAAAGACCATTTTTCGGTTCCTTTCGTTGGCCGCTTCGATTTCTTCTGACGTCATATCATCAAAAACATTTCCGCCACAATCCTTGGTACATAGGTATTCCTCTCCAACCATGCCGTTATGGAATGATAGAAATATTGCTATAATCATATGAAATCGGAGTTTATTCAGGAGATTATTGAGCGCACTATGTCCGTGTAGTCCTTTCCCGACTTGACCTCTATCGGGTGAGCACTCATCGTTCAGATAGAGCTTGATTTATAGTGAACTGAAAGCACTTACAGCAG
>JAEEGH010003082.1_pt1 | contig 44290 bp, 38 predicted proteins | sample 9134181 | NCBI WGS metagenome assembly JAEEGH01 (sample SAMN16246544, study PRJNA631951) | gut metagenome | biome: gut microbiome; feature: rumen; material: DP-attached | host: Bos | place: Iran: Karaj | collected 2018-10
GGTGCTTCTTGCTAAGGCCCTCTTTGGTAACCCCGACATCCTTCTTTTGGACGAACCTACCAACCACTTGGATTTGGACGCTATCGCATGGCTCGAAGAGTTCTTGATTGACTTTGAAAACACAGTCATCGTTGTAAGCCATGACCGTTACTTCTTAAATAAAGTCTGCACACATACAGCCGATATCGACTACGGTAAGATTCAGCTCTATGCCGGTAACTACGATTTCTGGTATGAATCTTCACAGCTTATGATTAAGCAGATGAAAGAAGCCAACAAGAAAAAGGAAGAAAAGATTAAGGAATTACAGGAATTCATTTCAAGATTCTCTGCTAATGCTTCTAAATCAAAGCAGGCTACTTCTCGTAAGAGAGCACTTGAAAAGATTGAGCTTGATACTTTAAAGCCTTCAAGCCGTAAATATCCTTACATCGACTTTAGACCCGACAGAGAAATCGGTAACGAAGTTCTTGCAGTTGAAGGCCTTACAAAGACCGTTAACGGAGAAAAGGTACTTGATAACGTTTCTTTTATCTTAGGACACGATGATAAGGTAGCTTTTGTTGGTTCAAACGAACTTGCAAAGACAACATTATTTAAAATTCTTGCAGGCGAACTTGAGCCCGACGCAGGAACCTATAAATGGGGCGTAACCACTTCTTTGGCATACTTCCCCAAGGATCCCGGTAAAGAGTTTGATAACGACTACACCATCACAGAATGGCTTACAGGCTACTCTCCCGTTAAGGATGTAACCTACGTACGTGGTTTCCTTGGAAGAATGCTTTTTGCAGGTGAAGACGGCGTAAAGAAAGTTAAGGTTTTATCCGGTGGTGAAAAGGTTAGATGTCTTCTTTCTAAGATGATGATTTCAGGCGCAAACTGCTTGATTTTCGATGAACCCACCAACCACCTTGACATGGAATCAATCACAGCTTTAAACAACGGACTTATTAAGTTCCCCGGAGTTGAGCTTTTTGCTTGCCGTGACCACCAGGTTGTTGAAACAACAGCAAACAGAATCATCGAGTTCTTACCTAACGGTACAATTATCGATAAGGTTACAACCTACGATGAATACCTTGCCAACGATGAAATGGCAAGAAAGAGAACAGTCTTTGTGGCTAACCGTGAAGACGACGAAGAATAATAAAAAAGCCGTGGGGTAACCTGCGGCTTTACTTATCTTAAGGAGCATTAAATGATAGATTTACACGTACATTCCACATATTCAGACGGCACCTTTTCAACAAAAGAGCTTGTAGATTATGCCATTAAAAAGGGCTTAAGCGCCTTTGCATTAACAGACCACGATTGTGTGTCGGGGCTTAAAGAAATCACTGAGTATGCCGCTTCTTTAAAAGAAAAAGGTATTAATGCACCTCGCGTTATCCCGGGCATTGAATTATCCACAGACTATAACGGTTCCGAAGTGCATGTGGTGGGATTATTTATAGATTATGAATCAAAAGCCTTTAAAGACTACATTGATAACTTTGTTAAATCAAGACTTGATCGAAACCTTGAAATGTGTAAAAAGTTATCAGATGCAGGCTTTGACGTAAAATACGAAGATTTACTAAACGAATTTCCCGGAGCTGTCATCACAAGAGCTCACGTTGCAAATCATATGCAAAGAAAAGGATATGTAAAGAGTAAGCAGGAAGCCTTTGAGCGATACATCGGTAACTATGGCCCCTATTACGTGCCAAGAAAGCTTGTGACTCCAAAACTTGCCATAGAATTAATCCTTAAATCAGGCGGTGTGCCGATTTTAGCTCACCCGATTTTATACCATTTATCAAAGAATAATCTTGATAAGCTTGTGTGCGAGTTAAAGCAAGCGGGCCTTATGGGAATCGAAGCCGTTTACTCCACCTACACTACTGCGGATGAGCGTGATATAAGAAAACTTGCAGAAAAATATCACCTGTTATTATCGGGTGGAAGCGATTTTCACGGCGCAAACAAAGAAAAAATCGACTTAGGCGTGGGATACGGAAAGCTATACGTTCCCGATGAATTCTTAGAAAAAATTGAAAATGCAAACTGTAAGCTTTTGTTTACGGATATGGACAGAACTTTACTGCGAGAGGACTGCACGATAAGTGATGAATTAAAGAAGGCCTTTGATGAAATGGTTAAAAAGCATCACAAGCTCATCTTAACCAGTGGCCGCCCTCTTCCGGGAATTACCGAAAGGCTTGATTCTTTAGATTTAAACTATCCCGAGACTTATGCTATTGCTTTTAACGGCGGTCTCATTTACGATGTCACAAACAAGAAGCCTTTGTACGTTAAAAAACTCGGCCACGACATTATCAAAAAAGTTGAAGCCATGTGTAAGGAAGAAGGTCTTTACGTTCACAGCTACACTGATGAAGAAATAATCACTTTATCAGATAGCGAAGAATTAGCCTTTTATAGAATCCGAATCCACATGCCTTATAGAGTGGTTAAATCTTTAGCTTCTACGCTTCGCCAGGGAGCTTATAAATTGCAGATTATAAGCCTTAATGACAGGGATAAACTTGAAAGAATAAAAGCGCGCATTATGGATGCCTTTGGTTCAGAAGTTGATACAGTATTTTCAAGCACCAAATATTTAGAAATTCTTCCTAAGGGTGTTGGCAAGGGAGACGCTGTAAAGCGCTTATCCGAAATGCTCTCCGTCCCGATTGATAGAACCTTCGCCGCAGGTGATGAAGATAATGATATTTCAATGATTAAGGCCGCAGGCACGGGAGTCGCCGTAAGTAACGCCACTCCCGCAGTTAAAGAAGCCGCAGACATCATTACAAAGAATGATAACGAGCATGACGGACTTTTAGAAATTGTAAATGAATACTTTTTATAAAGAAAAACCCCAAGACATAAGTCTTGGGACTTTTCTTTTAAAGGATTTTTATGCTGTCGCACTCGTTTTTATAAAGTAATGCATTCTGATGACACTTATCTTCTTTTAAGACTTCATCAAAGTCTTTTAATGCTTTCTTTGTATCTCCAAGTCCCAGTCTTCCAAGGCCTGAAACATAGAGGCAATGAAGCCTGTTTTTCTTAGTCATGTCTTCATCAAAGATTGCAAAATCGGGCATTGATACCGCAAAGTAATCCTGCTTAAAGGTATCTCCCATATGGGTCTCCCCATACTCTAAGAGCATATCGAATTTCGCCCTAGCCTTATTTTCATCTGAAAGCTTTTTATAAGATAATCCTTGGTATAAAAGCATGTCTGCAGGCTGATCGTAGTAATAAAGCATTCCGGCCACTTCGCTTGCACCAAGTGTGGCAAGTTCGTAACATTTCTTTGCTTTCTCTTCTTTCCCCTGCATTTCTAAAGCTAAACCTAAATGATAGTAAAGGTGATTATCCTTTGTGCCCTCTAATCTTCCTTCACCTAAGTTATGAGGATAAGAAAGGGCTTCTCTTAAGTATTCTTCGGCTTTTTTAGCGTTTTTAACTTTAAGTTCTTTTCTTGCCAGTTCAAGAAGAGAAGTCTTAAACTGGGTGCTTATCTTTCCTTCTGCACCTTCCCATGTCCTAAACACATGGCTTCTTATAGCCTTAATGGCTTCTTCATGCCTTCCCGTAAGGTTTAAAACAGTGACATATTCAGTGTAGAGGTCGTCTCTGTCTTCTATAAGCGCTAAGTTTTCTTTGTACCTATCAAGCCTTTCCTTAGGGGATTTTCCAAGCATCTTTAAAAGCTGGTCAAGCTCTAAGAAAACCCTTGCATCCTTTTTATCTAAGCTAAAGGCCTTTTCTAAGCACTCTAAAGCCTTATCCTTATCGCCTTTTTTGTTGTAATAAGCAATCGATAAGTTTCTAAGAACCGTAGGGTAGTTTCCGTCAAGCTTAATAGACTTTTCCCAAAGCGAAATGGCTTCTTCGTATCTAAGCTTATCGTAATAAAGGTTTCCAAGATAATAATATGCACGGCTTCCTTCGGGGCGTGCCTTAATAGCAAAGTTTAACACCTGAATGTCTTCCAAAGTATTGGGGAAGCAATATGTGGGGTTTTCTTTTTCTGCCTTTAAAAGAGCGTCTTTATAAGCATCGGTCTTTGATAGCTTATACTGATAGAATCCTTTGTAGTAATAAAGCATGGGATTAGGCTCTTTGCAGGCATCTATTAAAGCAATGGCTTCATCGTAAAAGCCCCACTCTGCGTAGTCTCTTGATAGTCTAAGTGTAGTGTGAGCGTTTTCGCTAATATCTGTGTTAATGTCCTTTTCGTATTCGCTCTCAGACATTTCACCTCTTAAAAGCTCTGAAATAAAGTCAAATGGATCTTCAATTAAGTTTTCTTCCACCTGCTTTAAGGCGCCTTCAGTCTTTCCTTGTTTATAAAGGATCAAAGCCTTTAGGGCTCTTGCCTTTGTGTTGTGAGCGTTCTTTACAAGGGCCTTATCGACTAAATATAAAGCTTCGGATAAAGCATCTTCGCTTCCTGTTTTTAAAGCTTCTCTAGTCTTAATGGCTGCTAAGAAATAAAAGCTCATCTCCTGCTGCTCGTTAGACCAGGTTGCCTTATAGAAGGCATCGAAGCTTTCTTTATACCTTTCCTGATAGAAAAGGGCTAAGCCAAGGTTGTAAATCGGCTCACTGTCATAGGGATTTGGATGCATCAAGGTAAGGCGCTTAATTGCCGTTCTAAAATACTTTTCAGCATCCTTAAATCTTCCGCGTCTTAAAAGCAAAGACCCGTAAGCGTTGTTGATTCTGATGTCTCCTTCATCCCTCTTTAAGCCCTCCAAATAATAAGGATCGGGAAGGAAGGTTGCATGCCTGTACTGCTCTATATGCTGTCCCGAAAGAAACAGTTCTTCATTTGTCTTTATATCTTCGGGAGCCTTAACAGGCTTTGCAGGCTCAGCGAGTGCCGCCTCTTCTTCAGGCTTATCTAAGAAGCTAACAAGCTCATCCGCGCCCTTTCTTACACTTACTCTTACTTCAGATTCTGCGGGTAAGTTTAAAGAAACTGTCTTTTCGTATATGTTTTCCGGAGAAATGCTAATTTCTTCTCTGTAAAGGTTTTTGCCTTCAGAATATATGGTGAGCTCCACATTTTCAAAGGGTTCGGTACCGTATACTTTAATGCTTAAACCGCCGTTAACCCTTTCAACACCAAGCACGGCCTTGGTGCTTGCGTTCTTAACTCTTCCCACATTTTTATAGGGCATAAAGTATTGCTTAAACTTCTTTTCTTCGTATGGTTTAAGCCATGAAAAGTCGGGCTGGTTGTCGCAGAACATACCGGTCATAAGCTCAATGTAAGGGCCGTCTTCATCGGTTAAGTTTCTGTCCCAAGCCTGACCAAAGTCTCCGCATCCCCAGGTCCACTGCTTTTTACCGGGAGAAATGTGGTGGTCTGCCACATGCAAAAGCCCTGCGTCTACGCCGTAATCGTAACCTCCCACAAAGTCATAATCAGACTTTTCAGCCATATAGGATGTGGGAACGGGAATGTTTTTATATCTTGAAATGTCCACTCCCGCACTGTAATCGTGCTTATAATAAACACCCGTTGCAATGGGGAATCTTGATACGTCTCTTTTTCCGTGATCGTATACGTTTTTAACATCCGGAGGGAAAATGGACTGGGTGTTGTCGTTAACACTCACCGCAGGATTTGCCCACCAAAGGAAGGTCTGAGGTAAGGGTGTGGCATTAAAGAGCTGGCCTTCGATTTCGATATAGGCACGCTCCGGATACAAGGTAAATCTTGTAATTTCCCTTGTGCCATACATTCTGTCCACGTCACCCGTCTCTAAAGTAACGCTTCCGTCCTCGTTTTCCTTGATTCTGTAATTAACAGGCATAAAAGTTGTGGGCCTATGGTGCTGGGGCCAGTTAAACTCGATCCCACCCGAAATCCAGGGCCCCAGCAGGCCCACTAGGGCCGGCTTAATTACGTGGTTATAATAGATAAAATCATAACCGTTTGTCTTATCGTAGGCTCTTTGAATTCTTCCTCCAAGCTCGGGAAGAATCATCACCTTAATATATTTGTTTTCGAGCCAGACCGCCTTATATTCGTGGTCTGTTTTTTCTCTGCTTATAGTCTGGGTTGCCGGATACGGATATATTTTGCCTGAGCTTCCCTGATATACTCTTTTTTCAAGAAACATGGGGTTTTTATCGGGCTCTCCCACTTCATAGGTGGGGATTATCAGCTTTTCTTCCCATATCTTTGCTTCACTCATTTTTACCCTCCGGAATCCGCTTAAGGCGGATGTCAAATTCAATCAGTCTTTTTTCGTTTGGATTAAGTATCTTTATGGCCTTATTTTTTATTGCCTTCGATACGCTGTCATAAAAGCCGTCTGATGGCTCCAAAGCCATATTGTTTGCACCGTCTAAGCCGCCTGCGGTAATCCACACACCTAAGTAAGGAAGAGCTTCTTTGTTAAATTTAAGCTCATATTCCATACCGCTTTCTTTATACCTTAATCCGCAATGCCCCTCGCTTACGGGGCCAAAAACGTAGTATTTTAACATATCACCGCTTCCCTTCTTTGGAAGCGCCGATGTAACATATTTTTCTTTTTCATTTTCAAGAATGTTTCCCACATCCCCTAAAACAGGATGTTTAAAAACATTTACAAGCTTGTTCCCCTTTGGGAGAATCACTTCCATGCCGTCTTCATATTTAACGAGCCCATGGAAGGTCCAAATGCAGGGAAAAGGTGTGTCTCCTTCATAGTCGATTAAAACTTCACTATGAAGCGTATCGCCTTTTAAAGATAAAATCTTTGTGTAAGTTAACTTCAAATCCTTATCTTTAAAAGCGCACACCGCGGATGTTTGATTGACATCCATCACTTTAAACTTTCTATTCCACACCATTCCGTGGTCTAAATAGGAATAATCTTTTTCGTTAAACGAAAGCTTTTCTTTGTCTATGTTCGGAAATGCATCGTCCATTCCGAAGGCATAGTCTCCAAAGCTTATTTCTTTAATCTTTTTCCCCGTTTCATCTTTTGCCGCAAGGTCGAATCCGGTTTCTTTGTGCAAAAAGGAATGAATCTTACAGCCAAAATCAGGGTCAAAAGAAACTGCCAGCTCCTTATTCTCTAACTTGATCATTTATGCCTATCCCTTCACGGCACCGATTGTAAGTCCCTTAACAAAGTATCTTTGCACAAAAGGATAAAGAAGCACTATGGGGCCTGTAGCGATAATGGTCATGGCCATCTTCATGCTCTCTAAGGGGATTGAAGGCAAGGCCATACCTGATTTTTCTGCAACAATACGCATAGCTTCCGCGCTTCCCAAGATTCTTTGAAGGTAATACTGAAGGGTAAACATGTTTGTGTCTGTGACATAAAGCATGCAGTTATACCAATCGTTCCAGTATGCAAGGGCCGAAAAAAGGCCTAATGTAGCGATAAGAGGCTTACTGATGGGAAGGATGAGCCTAAAGAAAATGACTAAATCATTTGCTCCGTCAATCTTTGCGGACTCTGAAATTTCCATGGGTAAGCTATTCATAAATGACTTTGCTATTATCATGTTCCATACGGAAAACATGAGGGGAAGCACCAACGCAATGTATGAGTTTTTAAAGTTTAAATATCTCATACACAAAAGGTACCAGGGTACAAGACCTCCGTTAAAAAGCGTTGTAAAGAAGAAAAAGAAAGAAAACTTATTTCTCCAGGGGAAGTCTTTTCTTGATAAAACGTATCCTGTCATGGTGGCAAGAAGTACTGCCACAAAGGTACCTACCGCAGTCACTCCTATGGTTGTTGCATAGGAAATGATTATTGCCATTGGATTTTTAAGGCTTAATTTGTAAGCGTCCAAGGATAAGTCTTTGATTCTTGGAATCAAGGGATATCCTTCTCTTATAAGGCTTGTTTCAGCCGTAAAGGAAGCCACGATGATAAGGTAAAATGGTAACACACAGATAAGAGCGAAAATGCCGATAAGCACCCAGCCTAAGACATTTACGGCAATCTGATCCGAGCTTACTCTTACTTTTTTAGCTATAACAGTGTTTTTGCTCATTCAGACCTCCTAGTACAACGCGTAATCCGGGTTAACCATTTTTACAAGCTTGTTACAAACAGTTATTGTCACAAAACAAAGAACAGACTGGAACACTCCTGCTGCCGCGGATACACCGATATTTCCCGTATCTATCAATAGTCTGAATACATAAGTATCGATAACGTCTGTCATAGGTTCCAATATAGCGTTACTCTTAACTGTCTGATAGAAAAGACCGAAGTCGCCTCTAAAGATATTACCGATTGCCAAAAGCACCAAAGTCATCATGGTGGCTCTTAATGAAGGAATGGTTAAATATCTTATCTTCTGCCAAGCGTTTGCTCCGTCAATGGAAGCTGCTTCAAACATTTCCTGGTCTAAGCCCGTTATAGCCGCAAGGTATACAACGGAACCGTAGCCCGTCTGCTTCCAAAGCTTTAAAAACACCAGTATGTAAGGCCATGTTTTTGGAGAGTTGTAAAGATCAAAAGGTGCCGCGCCAAAGAGATTAAGTACGTGGTTAAAAACTCCCCTTTCGTAGTTAAAGATGTTGTACATAATAGCCCCTGCCACTACCCAGCTTATAAAGTAGGGAAGAAACATAAGTGACTGTGACATCTTTTTAAAATACTTGTTTCTAAGCTCGTTTAATAAAATCGCGCTTCCCATTTCAAACACAACACCAAGTGCGATAAAAGCGATGTTGTATAAAAGCGTGTTTCTTGTAACAAGCCCAAGCTTTCCGCTTATTGCCAACGCTTTAAAATTGGCAAGTCCGTTCCAGGGAGAACCGTATATTCCTCCGGCGTAATTGTATTTTTTAAATGCAAGCACAATACCGGTCATGGGGATATAACTGAAAATAAGCACATATATCACTGCCGGTAGAAGCATTAATAAAAGCATCCAATGTTTCTTGATTGTTTTCATGTATCTCTCCAAAAAATTAGGCGGTGGCTTTTTACCACCGCCTTTAGGAATTTACTGGGTTTTAAGCCATTCGTTATACTGATTGGTTAACTCTTCAGTAACCTTTTCAAGTCCTGCTGCATTACATCTTGACATCATGTCGTCGATTGTTGCATCAACATCATCCACCAAGCCTAACTGAAGCATGTAGATGTATTCACCGATGATTGTCTTAACTGCTGCTGCTTCGGAAGAAACCTTAGCATCGTCAAATACGAATGTTACAGCGGGATTACCAACAATTCTTTCATCCCATGACTTGTACATCTTTTCTTCTCTTTCAGGTCTTCCTGCTTCAACATACTTTCTGTCGGAGTTTCTGATTGCCCATGAAAGAGCGATACCGTCTGCAGGATAGTCACCTGCTTTGTCTAACTTATTGTAAGTATTGTCATCATTGATTGAGTAGTGAACCCCTTCAATACCTAATGTTGCAAGTCTGTTGGCAGCTGTATCCATCTTTAAGATATCAAGTACCATTGCTGTTCTCTGAGGGTTCTTTGAGCTTGCTGTAATACCAAAGTCTGAGTTGTTGAACTCTTCGCAAGCTACCAAGTGATCTGTTGTAAGATCGTAAGCCGCACACTTAACACCTTCTGTGTTTTCTGCCTGCTTCATGTATGTAAATACTGTTCCGTTCCAAGCAATTGAAGCGCCCTGTAATGCACCGAATGCCTCATCGTCTGTTGTGGTAGCTGATAATGCACTTCTTGACCAGCATCCTGCGTCTGCCAAAGTCTTCATGTCTTTAGCAAATCCTCTGAAGATGTCTGTATCCCATGCAAACTTGATTTCGTCTGCTGTAGGTGTCTTTCCTGTGTACTCAAAAATGTATGATAAGTAGTTGTCGTCCAAAACATAGAATGTATCAAACTGCTGACGATATACATGCCATACTTCCGCATTGTCTGCGCTTGATGCCTGAGCGTAGATACCTGATACAGGAGTTTCTTTCTCAGCAACTGTGAGCATGTAGTTCATATAGTCGTCCCAGTTCTTAAGTTCTTTAATGCCATACTTTTCAGCGATATCCTGTCTGATGGCAACGATCTTGTTCTGAGCTGTTTCGTTGTTTGAAGGAATTGCTACAAGCTGTCCGTTAACGGTTGATTCCTTAAAGCTCTTGGGATCTTGATACTTTGCTGTTAAAGGCATGTAGTCTTTTACAAAGTTTTCATCAAGTACGTAGAAAGAACCCTTTGCGGCTTCTGTAAACATGTAGCACCAGGGAGCTGTGTAGATACAGTCGATTTCTTCACCGCCGGCAAGTACAAGTGAGTACATTGTGCCGTAATCAGCCCAGCTCATGAATGTAACATCAAGTGTGGTGTTAAAAGGTGCAAGATAATCGTTGATTGCTGCAAGAACATCTGCCCAATCGTTAGGTGTATCACCAACCAAGTACATGTGTACTGTGTAAGGTGAGCTTAAGTCGATGTTTGAATACATTTCGGGTGTGGCCTTTACCACGCCGTCTGATAACTTTTCGGGAAGACCTGCCATAACCTCTTCTGAAACCCCTGATGAAGCGGTTGTGCTTGTTTCAGTCTTCGTGGAAGCGGGTGCGTTTGCTCCGCTTTCTGCGCCTTTGCTTCCGCATCCGGCAAGCATAGTCACTGTCATCGCCATAGCTGTAAGCAAGGCGAAAATTTTCTTTTTCATATACCTTCTCCTTTCGGTTCCTCCAACAAATAAAAGACCGGTCTTTCTTTTTCTTTGCACTTTCAATTATATGAACGCATACCCCGCAATAAAATAAACCATGTCACTATTTGATGGATTATATTCTTCCCAGAATTAAAATTCTCTGTAAAAATCATCCTTTAATTCAGCCATTACGATGTAGCATTCTTTCTTGTAAAGCATGGCCGCAGGTACTCTCCACTTTTCACCGCAATAAAATGCATCCGCAACCATTTCTTTGTCCGCATAAATCTGCGCTACATCAAACTCTTCATCAATATCGATAAAGCCTTCGGAGGAAGAAACCTCTATCTTTTTCCAGGTAAGTTTTCTTTCACTTTCATATGAAAGCTCTTCAGGATATTTAGGCTTAAAAGGTTCTTCCACAGGATAAATCTTTGCAGTCGCCTTGTTGGTGTTTACATTAACGCTTCTTTCAACAAAGCCGTTTCCTGTCCACTCTTTATATGAAAAGCTTTCTTCTTCGATTGACTTTATTTCACCGCTTACTTCGTAAATATCGGCGCCGTTACCTATATAGATTTTCTCATCGATCTTTCTTAAAAATCTGGCAGCGTTTATATCTAGCGTAACGATTCTTACATCGTTGATGCCCAAAATGCTTCCGGGCTTTCCCGTTAACTCTTCTCCGCCCTTAACCTTATACTTTGCTTCGATTCCGGGAATTTGAGCAAAAAACAGAGTGTTTCCGCTTTTACATAAAAGCTGGGCTGTGGCGTATTCTAGGGTTATTCCTTCAAATGTGAAGTTAAAAGGCAAGATAAAAGAAACCTCTCCGCTTACGTTAAATTGAGGAAATGTAACGGATCCTGCTTTAATCTTTACGTCTTTGTTATCTTTAAGCTTTAAGAGTCTTTGATAGTGATTTATAAATAAGAATCCGCTATCGTCCTTACTTCTTATTGCATATCTTAAAGTCTTATCATCATCTGCCTTAGGCTTTTCTTTGCTCTCTGAAAGCACCATGGGCGCTAGTTTATCTCCAAAATCCTTTACAAAAAGATGGAGCATATTTAAAAGCCTGTACTGTTCTCTTACTTCACCGTACTGGGTGATGGCAGTGTGAAAGTCGTAATTTAAAATGGCGTAATCGTTAGGATAGCCTGTTTTTCTTGATTCCTGGAAGGTTGTTAATTTACCTATCTTGTTTGTACCGCCGTGATACATGTAATAACCCACAAGGTTATTTCCGCTTCCAAGCTTTACTAAAGATAAGGCATAAGCATCCATTCCCGAAATTACAGGTCTTCTGTGATGTGAAAAAGGAAGCCCCGCTCCAAGCTCGCAGGTTGCAAAAGGATACTTTTCATAGGGAAGTCTCCAGCCTTCATCATCCACTTTTCCGATAATATCAAGACCTACTGCCGCATCGTTTCTCATAGGGTTAAAAAGGTAGTGCTGTGAAAGAGGAAGTTTCTCTGTATGCTGTTCCCAAGGAGCCTCTGTGTATGCCGCAAACACAGGCACTGTATCATTTACAGGGATCTTTGCGCCGTATGCACTGTTCCATCCCGTTACCGTATATAAGGGCACATCGAATCCGATTTCTTTTGCCATATTTTTAAGTGTCAAAAGGTGGTCTGCGTCGGTAACAAGCTCGTTTTCAAGCTGAATGCCGATAATAGGGCCTCCGTCTTTATACAAAAGATCCGAAACTTCGTTGTAAATGGCCTCATACCATCTTCTGACTTCTTTTAAATACTCTTTATTGTTTTCTCTTAGCTTAAAAGGTTTATTTATAAGCCAGTCGGGGAAGCCTCCGTTTCTGCATTCGCCGTGCGCCCAAGGGCCCACTCTAAGTAAAAAGAAAAGGCCCTGGCTTTGACATTCTTTAACAAAGCTTCTTAAATCAAGGTCTCCTTTAAAGCTTAAATTTCCTTCAATTTCTTCGTGATAAATCCAGAAAACATAAGAGGCCACGATGGTTACGCCTCCTGCCTTCATTTTTGCAATTTCTTTTTTCCAGTTTTCTTTTTTATCTCTTGCAAAGTGATATTCACCCATAACGCCGATAAAAGGCTCTCCGCCCTTTTCAAAATAAAGGCTGTTAACAGTGATTTCTTTTCCCTTAGGTCCGGGATTTCCCATGTTAAGGTGGTTTCTTTCTACCAAAGGATAATTTGCATTTTCAATTTCGTATGTCACGTGAGTGTCCTCGCTTTACATTTTCATAACAACCATAATATCAAAACAACACCCGCCTTAAAATGACGGATGTTGTAAAAAGATGGACTATATTTCTCCCGGGCTGATAATGGCCACCGGGTCTTCCCTGAATTTCTTTGGAGGCACCCCTACCACCTGCTTAAACACTCTTGAAAAGAAGTATTGGTCTGAGTAGCCTACTTCCGAGGCAATCTCGTAGATGCGCATGTCCGTGGCTTTTAAAAGTTTGCAGGCATGGTCCATTTTAAGCCTGATAAAGAAATCGATGGGCGAATATTTTGTGTATCTTAAAAAGAGCTCGTTTATGTAGCTTTTTGAAAGTTTAAACTTATCGGAGAGTTCATCTAGGGTGATGCGCTTTCCGATGTTAGCGGATAAGTATTTAACCATATCGCTTATGTGCTTGTTTAAATCTCTGTTTTCTTCGTAATTCTTTTCTCGCATGTAGGTTTCAGAAAGAATAACTCCCAAAACCTGAGAAATATATTCAAAGTTTCCGATTGTGTAGCTTCGGTTAAGCACTCTGAAAAGTAGGTCAAACAAAAGCATCATGCGGTTTGTGGCGTAATCTGAATTAAAGTTAACCACCTTTAAGCTATCAAGAGGATAATACTTTGCATCTTCCCCCTTAAAGTGCACCCACAAAATGCTCCAAGGGTTTTCTTTTGCCGCATAATACCTGTGGGCTACTCCCAAAGGAATGCAGAAGGCCTCACCTTCTTTAAGCTCGATGTGCTTATCTTTAATGTCGATAAAGCCGTGCCCTTTGATGCAATAAAAGAAAACGTTCTCCTGCGCTCCGTTCTGCCTCTCCATGTAGTGATGCTCCGCATGGGGATAAAAGCCCACATCAGTAAGATAGAGCCTCCTTACAATCGGATCCTTTATGTATTCTTCAAACAATTCGGTAGGAATGGCGATTTTTGTTTCGCCTATAAATCCTTCCTCCACGCCTACCCTGCTTATTTCGTGGGCAAGCTCCATTTCAAGCCGGTGCTTCCAGCTGTCTGTTCCACCGTTCATATTAACCCCTGTTTATTGCTTTCCCCCTTTTTGTATCGTAGCTTTGTTTCTTTTAATCGTCAACTTCTTTATGGTTTCTTTATACTCAATTTACAGGCAGGTTATTGACAATAAGCCTAAAAAATAGGGAAATAGAGGTGTGATTATTATTTATGACTTGGAGGTTATTATGCAATACAGAAGCGATAAGTACGGTAAAGAGCTTTCTATGTTGGGCTATGGCTGCATGCGTTTTTCAAAAAAGGGAAATTCTATCGACATCGATAAGGCTGAAAAAGAAATAATGGAAGCCTACAATGCAGGCGTAAACTACTTTGATACGGCCTACATTTACCCGGGAAGCGAAGCCGCAATCGGTGAAATCTTTGAAAGAAACCACATAAGGGAAAAGATTAATATTGCCACAAAGCTTCCGCAGTACATGATAAATAACCGCGCAGGCCTTGATAAATACTTTAACGAAGAGCTCTCCCGCTTAAGAACAACCTACATAGACTATTATTTGATGCATCATTTAACGGATATTGCCATGTGGGAAAAGCTTAAAAATGTGGGCATTATCGATTGGATAAAAGAGAAAAAAGAAGCGGGAATCATTAGAAACATCGGATTCTCTTATCACGGAAATACCGATAACTTTTTAAAGATTTTAAACGATTATGACTGGGATTTTTGCCAGATTCAATATAACTATTTAGATGAGCTTACCCAAGCAGGTGTAGAAGGATTAAAGGCTGCATATGAGAAGCACATCCCTGTTATAATTATGGAGCCCTTACGCGGCGGAAAGCTTGTAAATATGCTGCCTGAAAAAGCTCACTTAGCAATGAAGGAAAGTAACCGCGATTGGTCTGCCGCAGAATGGGCCTTTAGATGGCTATACAATCAGCCCGAAGTAACGGTTGTATTATCGGGCATGAATTCTATTGAAATGGTTAAAGAAAATTGCAGGATTGCATCAGACACTCCCGCAGGCTCTTTAACAGATGCAGACTTTTCAGTCTATGAAAAGGTGATTTCAGCAATCAAAGCCACTGAAAAAGTAGGTTGCACCGGATGTCGCTATTGCATGCCCTGCCCTAAGGGCGTTGATATCCCAGGCATTTTCAGAGCCTACAACACAATGTACAGTGAATCTAAAAAAGAAGGCCGTTTCCAGTTTGCCCAGGCCGTCGGCCTTACCAAAGAACCTTCTTTTGCCACCCAGTGCATAGGCTGCGGAAAATGCGAAATGCACTGTCCTCAGGAAATTAATATTCGTGAAAAGCTAAAAGAAGCAGATAAAGCACTTAGACCCTTACCTTATAAGGTAGGAATAAATATTGTAAGAAAATTCATGTTTAGAAAGAGTAAAGCATAAAAAAGCCGGCTTTACCGTTTTGATATTTACCCCTTTTACCGGACAAGTCCTGTGAAAGGGTTCTTTTATTCACAGTGTTTTTCCGCGTTTTCGGGTTTTTTGACTAAGATGACCGCCAGCATCAACTTTAGTCATAAAAAATGGCCTTTCAACCATCTCAAATTATCGATTTTATGACTAAACTTTATGAATGTCTCACTCTTAGTCAAATAAATCATTAGTTTGACGGCTTTCCAAGAAGTTTTTTATGACTAAAAACATTGTCCATTCTTCTTTTAGTCAAAAACTTCATTTTCACCCTGCCAAATATAGGCAATTATTATGACTAAACAAACGCGCACGCATTACTTTAGTCAAAAACTCATTTTCATCCTGCTTAATATAGCCAATTATTATGACTAAACAGACACGCAAGCATTACTTTAGTCAAAAAAGCCTTCTGAATACATTTCAGAAGGCTTTAAATCTCGTCATCATCATCAAGAAGCATATCATACTCTGTCATTTCATCAACGGAAAAGCCGTTTTCGTGCTTTTCCTTTGCTCGTGGAGATTGCTTACTACCTTTAATTCGATCTTTCCTTATAGCATCAAGCACGCCACCGGCAAGGCTTAAGATTATTACAGGAATAAGCACCGCAGGGGTACTTATGTTAACTCCTGCTCTTGCCAATATAATCAAAACAATCGCTAAAATTAAAAGAAAAACAAAGAGCATTTTCGTCTCCCGAAGTTACGCTTCTACGATTAAGAACCTTCCGTCTCCTATATCAAATACTTCGTCGGCGCTTTCAATTTCATCCTTTGAATAGTCAACGCCCTCTTCTTCAAAGTATTCGATGAGTTCCTTTTTACCCTTAACCACAACAGCAAAACAATCTTCCAAAAACTCTCTTGCCTCGGCCTCGTTATCCGCTACCTTTTCAGGGAAAAGTTTAAGCTGATTGTTTAAAAAGCATTCGATTACCTTTTTATCAAACATTTACGCCTCCAAAAGTTTCTTTACTTCGTGATAGAGCCTTGCAACGGGAAGGCCTACAACGTTTGAATATTCGCCATCGATTTTCTTAATGTGCTTTGCAAAGAAGCCTTGAATTGCATAAGCACCGGCTTTATCCATGGGCTCGCCTGTTGCCACGTAGTCTCTGATTTCATTATCTGTCAAAGGATAAACCGTTACATGGGTGGTCTCGTGGAAAGAAACCGTCTTAACTGATCCGTTATAAACATAAGTTAAAGTAACTCCCGTAATAACGTCGTGAACGTTACCGCTAAGCTCCTTTATTATTCTTATTGCATCTTCTTTATCCTTAGGCTTTCCGATTCGCTCATTTCCTAAAAATACCAAAGTATCCGCAGAAATGATAAGGTTTTCCTGGTCGATAAATCCGCCTTCTGCCTTTAACTTTTCATAAACGGCTTCGCCCTTTTTTCTTGAAAGTTCCTCTACAACTTCTGTAGGGGATGTCTTTGTGGGAGTCTCATCCGCATCGGATGTAACCACCTTAAAATCGTATCCTAAATTTGCAAGAAGCTCTTTTCTTCTGGGTGAACCCGAAGCTAAAATTATCATACTTATCCCTCTTATTTTCTACCCGTAAAGGTTTCTTTTTCCTCAAGGCAAAAGCCTTCCTGGAATGAATAGGTGTTTTGTGTTCTATTAAGCTTAGAATAACTTCCGTCAGGATTTAGTTCCCAAGCCTTTGTATTATCTTTAAGCATTAACTTAAAGACGTGATTTAACTTTTCTCTTAAGCGCTCTCTTTCAACGGGAAAGAGGATTTCTATGCGCTTATCCATGTTTCTTGGCATCCAGTCTGCACTGGAACAATAATACTCTTTTTCTCCCGCATTGTAAAAGCAAAACATTCGGCTGTGCTCTAAGAAGTTTCCGACAATCGAGCGAACGGTGATGTTTTCGCTAAGGCCCTTAACTCCCGGGGCCAAAGAACATATGCCTCGCACAATTAAATCTACTTTTACTCCCGCAATCGAAGCTTCATACAAGGCATCGATTATCTCTTTATCGCACAAGGAATTAACCTTAGCGATTATATGAGCGGGAAGCTTTTTCTTTGCGTTATCTGTTTCTCTCTTAATTAATTCTATTATTCTTTCTCTTAGCATCATAGGGGCCAAAGAAAGCTTTTTGTACACGCTGTCTTCTGAAAATCCCGAAAGCATGTTAAAGACGTTTACCGCATCGCTTCCAAAATCATCCTTTGCCGTAAAGAAACTAATGTCTGTATAAGTCTTTGCGGTTTTATCATTGTAATTGCCTGTTCCTAAGTGAACGTATCGCTTGATTCCATCCTTTTCTTTTCGAATAACAAGTGATATTTTACAATGAGTCTTTATATTTGCAAATCCGTAGATTACGTTACAGCCGGCTTTTTCCAGGGTTTTGGCCCATTGGATGTTGTTTTCTTCATCAAAGCGGGCTTTTAGTTCCACCATTACCGTAACTTGCTTTCCGTTTTTTGCAGCCTCTGCTAAAGCCTTCACTATGGGAGAATTACCGCTTACTCTGTAAAGAGTTTGTTTAATGGCAAGCACGTTTTTATCTTTAGCCGCAGTCTTTATAAAATCAACCACCGGCTTAAAACTTTCAAACGGATGAATGAGCATTAGATCATGCTCTTTTATCTGCTCAAATAAATCTCTTTCGTCAAACTCCCAAGGCATTACCGGAATGTATTCGGGAGTCCTTAAATTATCAAAGCCTTCCATGTTGTAGATTTCATTTAAGAAAGTTAAATCAATTGGCCCCGGTGCTTTAAACACCTGGCTTCTTTGAAGATTTAACTTATTTGCCAAAAATGAAATCATATCGGAAGCATTCTTTCCTTCCACTTCAAGCCTTACAGGCTCGGTGTTATCCCTTTTCTTAACTTCCTTTTGTAAGGCATTTAAAAGGTTTTCTTCAGGATATTCATCTATCAAAATATCAGCATTTCTAAGGACTCTGAAAGAAAATAAGGATTCAGCTTCATACGAAGAAAACAGTCTATTAAATTTTGATTTAATAATTTCTTCCAGTAGGATTCCGGTTATATTCTTACCGTTATTTATTTTTACAAGTCTATCAATGCCCTTTGGCACCTGCACTATGGCAAATTCTTCCTTGGAATCAGGCTTTCCTTTTCTTTTTACAAATCCGCAAACGTTAATGTAATTGTTTCTTATAATCGGAAAAGGCCTTTGGGAATTAATCACTAAGGGCGTAAGTATTGGATAAATGTTTTCTTCGTAATAAGAATCTATGTAGGCCTTTTCTTCTTCCGACAAGTTTACATAACTATCAACAAGCTTTATACCTGCACGCTTTAAGCCCTTCTTTACCACTTCCTTATAGATGCGATATTGCTCTTTGTTTAAAGCCTTTGCGCTTTTTAAAACAGCATCTATCTGCTCTCTTACGCTCATTCCGGCTATATCTTTTTCTTTAAATCCGGCATTTAATAAGGTCTTTAAAGAAGCAACTCTTATCATAAAGAACTCATCTAAGTTTGAGCCTGAAATTGCAAGGAATTTAAGTTTTTCAAACAAAGGGTTTCTTTCTTCTATAGCTTCGTTTAGCACCCTTTCTTCAAACTTAAGGTAAGAAAGCTCTCGGTTAAAGTATATAGTTTTGCCTTCAGATTCTTTATTTATCATCCGACTTTCCTAATAAGTATTGAATGAATTGCCAAGCGGTTCTTCCTGATAATCCGCCGTGGGTAAGCTCCCACTGGTTTGCCTGTAATATAAGAGTCTTTTCGTCCATCTCTATGCCACTTCTTTTTGCAAGGGTAAGGACAATTTCGTTAAACTCTTTTGTGCTAGGTGAGTCAAAGAAAATGGTGACTCCGAATCTGGCGTACAAAGAAAGCTTTTCCTGCACTGTGTCTCTATAGTGAACTTCATCGTCCTTAGTGCTTCTTTCTGAAAACTTTTCATTTACCAAATGTCTTCTGTTTGATGTGGCATAGATAAGCACGTTTTTAGGTTTCTTTTCAAGACCGCCTTCGATAACAGCCTTTAAGTACTTATACTCTATTTCAAAATCTTCAAAGCTTAAATCATCCATGTAAAGGATGAACTTATAGTTTCTATTCTTAATTTGAGCAATTACATCGTTTAAGGCCTTAAACTGATGCTTATAGATTTCAATTATTCTAAGGCCGTCCTCATAATACTTATTTGCAATTGCCTTAATGCTTGAGCTCTTTCCGGTTCCCGCATCTCCAAAAAGGAGGCAGTTGTTTGCAGGGCGACCTGCCACAAAGGCTTCAGTGTTTTCAACTAAGGCAGCCTTTGCATCTTCATATCCCACAAGGTCTTCAAGATTAACGTGAGCAATGTTTGTGATAGGCTCAATCTTTGTGCCAACCACTCTAAATGCCTTATGAAGTCCGAATTTTCCAACACCGTAATCTTTGTAAAACTCAGACAAAGTATCTTTCATTTCTTCCGCGTTCTTTGTCTTATCAAAGAGCTCTGACAAGGTCACGATTCTGTCAACGATTCTTGTGTTATAAACCTTTGCTTCTCTTTGAGATGGCACATAATTTAGGGCAATTGAAAAGTCCTTAATATCAAGGTTATTTGTAAGATCTGTAAAGTCGTAATCGTATAATTCTTTTATTATTTCAATATCGTGGATTGCTGCTTCATTGATGGTGCCTTCTATTTTTCCAACCATTTCGGAAGCCAAAGAAAAACTGTTTTCGTTGTTTACAAGTAAGTTTGTTAAGTAGCAATGCCATAAATTTCCGCTGAATCCGTATTTGCCCGCAAGCTCCAAAAGGCCGTGGAAGCAATCAAAAAACAGCGACCTTAAATCCGTTCTTGAAATATCTTCCTTACGGAAGTTTTCAATGACGTAAATCATGTTCTTTAAAAGTTCGCCGTCTTCAAAATTTCTGTATAAAATAAGTTCTTGATTTCTCATATCATACCCCCTTTTGGTTTGATTTATTTTACCCCTTTTAAAACTTGATAGCAAGTTACGTGATGCTTTATAATGAGGTTGAAAGGGGGCATAAGGAATGTCAAGAACATCAAAAGGTGTAATCGCAATTGCGTCATTTATACTTGTCATTATCCTTGCTGTTTTACTTGCAATATATAACACTCATCATGTTGCAATTCCCGAAGGTACAGTTGGATCGACCGCAGGAAACCTAAATAACTTAGGTCTCTTTTGTGAAAGCGACGGAGTGGTTTATTTTTCAAATTCATATGATGACGGGACTCTTTATTCCATGACTCCCATGCAAACAGACATTAAAAAGCTTTATAACCTGGAAGCTTCTTACATAAATTCTGCGGGAGGTTATGTGTGCTTTCACGGTAAAAGCATAGGCCAGACAAGCGGTCTTGGAAGCGTGGTGACAAAACCGGGGCTTTATATGCTTAAGCCTAAAAGAGCAAAGATTAAGGCTTTAACTTCCGATGCCACACAAAGCTTAATCTTGGTCGGCGATAACATTTTCTATCAGCACTACACTCAAAAGGACGGTCCTTCTTTGGCAAAGGTTTCTTTAAAGAACTATGAAAAAGAAGACGTACTTGATTACTTTATTAACCCCGCCTCCTACTACGGCGGAAAGATTTATTTTAGCGGAAACTACGAAGACCATCATTTATATACTTTTGACGTAAATACTCACGAAGTATCAGACATCTGGAGCGGCGATATCTACAATCCCATTTGCGACGGAGAATACGTTTACTACATGGACGTATTTAACAACTACCGCCTTTGCAGATATCACATTCCAAGCAACACAATCGAAGTAATTACAAACGATAGAATCGATACTTACAACTACTATAACGGAATTATTTACTATCAAAAGAATTCTCAGACGGCGCCTGAGCTTAAAAGAATCAATGCGGACGGCACAAATGAAGAAGTTATTCTGGAAGGAAACTACACTGCAATAAACATTACTTCCACCTACACATACTTTAAGGAGTTTGGAGTTGACCAGATAACCTACTTTACTCCCACTTTCCAGGATGTAAATGTGCAGGAGTTTAGCGAAGCAAGAAGAGCCATTCTGGCAGGAAAGAAAAAATAAAAAAAGAGCACTTCGGTGCTCTTATTTTTTTAGGTTATTTAACATATCTTCCGCTCTAAGCCCTGTAAGAGGATGACGAACATAAGGGTCTACTTCCATTAAAGGCTTAAGCACAAACTCTCTGTTTGCCATATCTATATGGGGAACGGTAAGTCTATCTGTATTTATTACTTCATCATCAAAATAGATAATGTCTAAATCTATTGTTCTTGGGCCCCAATGAATAAGGCGCTCTCTTCCAAGCCTTGCTTCGATTTCATTTAGCTTTTTAAGTAAATCAAAGGGCTCAAGCAAGGTTCTTACTTTCCAAAGTCCGTTTATAAAATCAGGCTGGTCCGTAACTCCGTAAGGCTTTGTGGTAATAAGTGTTGCTTCTTTAAGGATTTCATTTCCTTCAAGCTTACAAAACATTTCTTTTGCCTTAGCGATTGTATCTTTACTCTCTCCAAGGTTTGAGCCAACGGCGATATATGCTGTATGACGGGTTCTTGTGACACTGACGCATACGTTTTCAAAGTCAAAGATAATGGGAGCGTGAGGCTTATAAACCGTCACATCAACGCTTTCTGCCAGCTCATACTTTAATAAAAGAGCATTTGCCACATCTTCTGCCGCAGTCTCTATTAAGTTATATTTGTACTTTGAAAATACTTCACTTACGTATTCGCAGGCTTCGGCATAGTTAATGGTTTTTTCAAGGTTGTCGGTTAAACCGGCGGGAAGAAGGCTTAAATGAAAGGTAATATCAAGAGTAAACTCCTGGCCCTTTTGCTTTTCTTCCTCTAAACAACCATGATATGCGTAAAGCTTTAGACCGATAATGCGAATCTCATCAGTCGATTTCTTCATTCCTAATGGCCTCCATCATGGAAATGACCCTTTTATTTTCTTTAATATCGTGGACTCTTACAAATCTGGCTCCTGCCATAACGGATACGGCGGTGATTGCCAAAGTTCCTTCAAGGCGTTCTTCCTTTGGAAGGTTTAAAGTGTTACCGATAACGGATTTTCTGCTTGCTCCCACCAAAACGGGAAGCTCATATTTATTTAAATTGGCAAGGTCTTTTAACACCCACCTGTTTTCTTCCGTAGTCTTTTGAAAGCCAACGCCGGGATCCAAAATAATCTTGTCTCTTCCGATTCCCGCATCGGCGGCTTTTCTTAAAATGGCTTCGATATCTTTATAGTAGTCTGTCTTAAAGTCTTCGTAGTCATGCTCTTTTCTGTTATGCATAAGACAGCAGGCTACGTTTCCGTCTCTTATTACGTTTGCCATTTCAGGGTCGTAATTAAGTCCCCAGATATCATTGATTAAGTCAGCCCCTGCCTGAATACCTGCTTTAGCGGTTTCAGGATTGTATGTATCAAGAGAAATTGGAATATTAAATTCCGATTTAATTTTCTTGATAACAGGCTCCACACGCTTGATTTCTTCTTCGGTGCTTATTTCTTCATAGCCCGGGCGTGTGGATTCTCCGCCGATATCTATAATGTCGGCGCCCTCCTTAATCATTTCTTCAGCTCTGAAAAGTGCTTTATCTACAGTCGTATAGTTGCCGCCATCATAAAAAGAATCAGGCGTAACATTCAATATCCCCATAATGTAAGTATGGTTTCTAGCCACAAAATCTACTTTCCCAATAACCATCTTTCTACCTCAACATATCAAAAAATCTTCTCTGCAGTGCCTCGTCCTTCTCAAATGCTCCCCTTGTGGCAATTGTTACGGTTTTGCTGCCCGGTTTCTTGATGCCACGCATTGTCATGCAGGTGTGCTCAGCCTCGATTACCACCATGACTCCTCTAGGATTTAAGTTCTTACATAGGGCATCGGCTATTTGCGATGTAAGCTGTTCCTGCATCTGTAAGCGCCTTGCATATACTTCAACGGTTCTTGCAAGCTTAGATAAGCCCACAACTTCTTTGTTCGGAATATATGCTATATGTACCTTTCCAAAGAAAGGTAGCAAGTGATGCTCACAGGTTGAATAAAATGTAATGTCTTTTTCAAGCACCATTTCGCTGTTTTCAACCTTGAAGCGCTTCTTTAAAATTTCATCTATATTCATTTCGGGGCCTGCGTAAATTTCTTCACACATCCTAGCAATTCTATCAGGAGTCTCAATCAGACCTTCTCTGTTTGGATCTTCTCCGATTCCCTCTAAGAAAAGCTTAACGGCCTCTTCTATTTTCTTTTTGTCTATCATACTTTAAGCTCACCCTTTCTTCGGGATTTAAAAAATAAAACCGCTTCTTTTACAGCGCTTAAATGGGACAAAGAACCAAAAGCTAAAATAACCGTGTCTTTATCCGCCATGGAAAGCGCTATTTCCACAGCTTCATCTATACTGTCCATTGCTGTGACCATGGGATTAAAGCCTTTAACAACCTCTGCAAGCTCAAAGGCCGACATTGTTCGATCCTTCTTTGGAGTTGCAACAGTGAATATGCAATCGGCCAAAGGCGCCGTAATTTCGGCAAAAGACTCAACATCCTTATCTTTTAACATTCCCATTATATAGATAATCTTCTTCTTTGTAAAATAGGTTTCTATAGTTTCTTTAAGCTTTTCTGCAGCAGGCGGATTGTGGGCTCCGTCAATGTAAAATAGGGGCTTATCCAAAATCTTATCAAATCGGCCTTCTTCTTTTGCAGATTTAAGTCCTTTTAGGATGTACTTATCGGGAATACCAAGCGCCTTAGCTGCATCGATTGATAGGCATGCGTTTTGCACCTGGAAGGTACCGATTAAAGATATTTCTACGTTCTTTAAATCTTTGTAATTAAAGAACGTAACGTCCGATTTATACTTAACTTTTTCTGCCAATAAGTAATCAGACTCGATTAAATTTGCATTTGCTTTTTCTGCACGTTCTTTAATCGCTTTATAAGCTTCTTTACTCTGATTTGTGCAAACGCAGATAGAATCAGGTTTAATAACACCTGCTTTTGTATTTGCTATGTCAAATAAAGTGTTTCCCAAGTACTGTTTATGGTCAAAACCGATGGCTGTTATAACCGTCATCTTACTGTTTGGAATTACATTTGTGGCATCAAGCTCTCCGCCCATTCCCGCTTCTAAAATGACATAATCACAGTTTCTTTCTTTAAAATACATGAGTGCCAAAGCGGTCTCAACTTCGAAAGCTGTGCAGCCCATGGTGTTCTTATTACTTATTATGTCAACCAGTTTCGCATAGTCGTTTTGGGATATGGGCTTTCTGTTTATCCGTATTGTCTCTCTTTCGTTAAAGACTGCCGGAGAAGAAAAGACTCCTACTTTGTATCCTGCGGCAATTAAAATTTCAGACAAAAAAACAGTAGTGGACCCTTTTCCGTTTGTGCCCACTACATGTATGTATTCACTTTTTCCGAAGGGATTATCTAAGGCTTCACATAAAAGCTTTATGCCTTCCACTCCCGGATGTATGCCTCTTTTATTAAGGCTACTCATATACTCAAGTGATTCTTTATATGTCATCATTTCCTACACTTCTTTTTGCCTATTAAGAAATGCTTCTTTCTCCCTATACATCTTCCTTAACACAATGCTGTAGACTATAAAGAAATAAATTCCCGTTACAAGCCAGGTTGCAGGATCTGCCGCACACACGCCCTCAAAGCTCATACGCGCGGAAGCAACGCTTGCGATGATGGCTCTTGAAATAAGCTCTACCACTCCGCCCATCATGGCTGACATTGAAAAGCCACAGCCCTGCATTGCGTTTCGATAAATGAAGATTGCTCCCAAAGGAATGAAGCACGTTCCGCTGATTATCATATAGATTCTACCATAAGAATAGATTTCTTCAAAGGGAACAGCGAGGGATTTAGTATCTATAAACAGTTTCATTAAAGGTGACAAGGTCCAAAGGGCTACGGCATAAATTGCGATTGAATATACCGCAGACATTATATTAGAAACTCTGACACCTTTCTTTATACGATCGATATCGTTTATTCCACGGTTCTGCGCCGCATAGGTTGCAATGGTTACGCCAAGTGCGCTGTAAGGAAGTGTGGCAAGGTTACAAGCTTTATTTGCCGCTGTGTAAGAGCCCACAACTACGGAACCAAATTTATTTAAGGCACTCTGTACCATGATGGTACCTACAGCTGTAATTGAAAACTGAAGGGCCATTGGAACACCGATGTTTAACTGGTTTCCGATGCAGTGAGTATCAAGGTGACGGTGTTCTTTCTTAGGAACAAGTATCTCTACTTTCTTTATTGTATAGAAGACACAAAGGATGCCGGATACGCCTTGAGAAACAACAGTTGCAAGTGAGGCACCCATAACGCCCATATTAAATGTGCGGATAAATACAAGGTCCAAAATAATGTTTAAGCCTGCGGAAATAATAAGGAAATAAAGGGGAACCTTTGAATTTCCAACCGCTCTTAACATTGAAGCCATGATGTTATAAAGAATTGTAAACACCATGCCGTAGCAAATGATGATTATATACTGATAAGACATTTCAAAAATGTCTGCGGGGGTATTCATGATAGTAAGAAGCCATCTCATGGAGCCTGCGCTTATAACAGTCATAACGATAGATACGATGGCTGATAAAAATACCGCATTGTAAACGGCCACTTTAACGCCGTCTCTGTCTCCCGCACCGAAACGCTGGGAAATAAGCACCGTAAAGCCGGTTGTTAAGCCCATGGCAAAACCAAGAATCAAAAAAAGAATGGTGCCTGTAGCTCCGACTGCCGCCAAAGCGTCAAGGCCCACACATCTTCCCACGATGATGGTGTCTACCATGTTATAAAGCTGTTGAAATATATTTCCGAGAAGCACCGGCACAATAAACTTAACTATAAGTTTAAATGGGCTTCCCTTCGTCATATCCAATTCCACGGATACTACCTCCAATTAGCCTGATTACTGAATTCTACTCTTTTTAACATTACTATTCAAGCATATCTTCACCCAATAATATATAAATTAAAATTGCAAAATTATAACTATTTTTAAGTTGAAAGGACGCAATCTCTATGATATCATTTCTTTGAAAACTAAAGGAGGAAAAAGTTATGGAAGCAATTGAATGCATTAAAGGTCGTAGATCTATTCGTGAATTTAAAGCAGATACCGTATCCCCCCAAGTTATTGAAGAAATTGTTGATGTTGCACGTTTCGCTCCCAGTTGGAAGAACACTCAGATTTCAAGATATGTTGCTTTAACAGGTGATGCCAAGAAGAAACTTGCAGACGTTTCATTTGCCGCTTGGCAGGGAAATTCGAATATCGTTAACAATTCACCCGTTACAGTAGTTTTGACATATGTTAAGAATCGTTCAGGTTTTGAACGTGACGGTTCTTTCTCCACTTCCAAAGAAGACAGATGGCAGAATTTCGATTGCGGTATTGCCGCTGAAGCTTTCTGTTTGGCAGCTTATGAAAAGGGACTTGGCACAGTTATTCTCGGAATTTTCGATGAAGCTGAAGTTGCCAAGGCTATTAATCTTCCCGAAGACAGAGGTGTTGCCGCTATTATCGCTTTAGGATATCCCGTTAATCATCCCGATGCTCCAAAGCGTAAGGAAGTATCAGAATTATTAACATTTATGAGTTAATCAGAAGGAAGGCAAAAGCCTTCTTTCTTTTTATATAAGTCAGATTATTTACATATTAAAATCTTTCCTGAGAGGAAGAAATAAGTAAAGGAGAACATTTAATGAGACACCTCATGAGTCCTTTGGACTTTACCACAAGCGAACTTGACGCATTATTCGATCTGGCATGCGACATCGAAAAGAACCCTAAAAAATATGCTCATGTTTGCGACGGCAAGAAACTTGCCACCTGCTTCTACGAGCCAAGCACTCGTACAAGACTTAGCTTCGAAGCCGCTATGATGAACTTAGGCGGAAACGTTTTGGGATTTTCCGAAGCTTCTTCAAGCTCAGCCGCTAAGGGCGAAAGCGTATCGGACACCATCCGCGTCATCTCCTGCTATGCAGACATCTGCGCTATGCGCCATCCCAAAGAAGGCGCTCCCATGGTTGCCGCATCAAAGTCAGGCATCCCCGTAATCAACGCAGGCGACGGCGGTCACCAGCACCCCACTCAGACTTTAACAGACCTTCTTACAATAAGAAACTTACACGGTAAGCTTAATAACTTTACAATCGGCCTTTGCGGCGACTTAAAGTTTGGCCGTACCGTGCACTCTTTGATTAGAGCTCTTTTAAGATATGAGGGCATCCACTTCGTGTTCATTTCACCTGATGAACTCAAGATTCCCGATTACATCATCGATGAGTTAAAGGAAAAGAACGCAACCTACGAAGAAGTTATCATGCTTGACGATGTTATCGATAAGCTTGATATCCTCTACATGACAAGAGTTCAGAGAGAACGTTTCTTCAACGAAGAAGACTACGTTCGCTTAAAGAACTTCTACATCTTAACCAAAGAAAAAATGGATAAGGCAAAAGAAACCTGCATCGTGATGCATCCCCTTCCCAGAGTTAACGAAATCTCCGTTGAAGTGGACGATGACCCCAGAGCCTCATACTTTAAGCAGGCTCAGTTCGGAGTATATGTAAGAATGGCACTCATCATGACGCTTTTAGAGTTGGAGGTTAAAGATGCTTAATATAGGACAAATCGAAGAAGGCTTTGTGCTTGATCACATTAAAGCCGGTCAGAGCCTTGATATCTACTATAAATTAGGTCTTGATAAAATAAACAACACCGTTGCTATCATTAAAAATGTTCGAAGCAATAAAATGGGTAAAAAAGACATTCTCAAAGTAGAATGTGACATCGAAATGTTGGACTTGGATGTCCTTGGATTTATAGACCACAACATCACCGTAAACGTGGTTAAGGGAGGAGTTATTGTAGAAAAGAAAGCCCTCTCCCTTCCTAAGGAAATCACAAACATCATTAAGTGTGAAAACCCTCGTTGCATTACTTCAATCGAGCAGGAGCTTCCTCATATCTTCGTGCTTACAGACCCTGAAAACGAAGTATACAGATGTAAGTACTGTGAAGAAAAGGCACACAAGTTTTTGAAGAAATACTAGGCAAAAAAAGACCTCCCGAAAACGGGAGGTTTTTTTAACCAAATAACCAGCTTAGGTATGGAAGTATATTTATTCCGGGGCGATTGCCGCGCATTAAGAAGAAAGCGAAATATCCGGTATAGGCTGTAAAGATAGCCACCATCCAGAATATCTTTTTCTTCTTTGTTCCAAGTTTACATAATATCATAGGTATTAGGAATACTTGACCAACTACCATGTAGTAACAGATTCTTGTAAGTTCAGGAACATAGGAAGCAAAGGTATAAAGCAAAAGTGAGAAGATGTTTAGATTAAATAACATCTCTGCTTTCTTGTTTCCTTTAATTCCTTCATCGTAATTAATAAGCGCAAAGATTAAAACTGCCAGGCACTTTGCGATATTTACATACGATACCTCTCCTGAATCAAGCGGATCACCTTCATAGAAGGGGTAAAGCTTAAATACTAAGAATCTGATAATGCTCTTTCCCAAAACAAGCGCTACTGCGGCTGCAGGGATGAGCCAAAGGGTCTTCTTTGACCACTTTAAAAAGTAAGCAATTAGAAATGCGGGAATTACGATTAATGCAGTCTTATGGAACAAAGCCGCGATGCACACGATTGCTACGAACTCAAAGTAGCGTTTTTGAATTAAGGGAAGAAAAGCGCACATAACCAAAGCAAACGCAAAGTAATAACGCACATTACTAAAGCTCATAAAGTAAAAGCCGTTTGCCATGAACAGGAATATGCTGCCCATAAACCAATCGGAAAAATCGTAAAGACCTTTTACAAAGAAAAGCGCGGTTAAAGCTGCAAACAATGCAAAGATTTCTTTATAACAGTCTCTGTAGAAAATCTTTTGCATGAGTAAAACTACAGCTTTAAAGCCAAGCTCATAGGAAACAGGGGTATCTCCCACGTTTATCTGCAAGAAACCTGTTCTGTACACCCAATAGTCGTTTCCTGTTCCCACTCTCAAAGCAGATACCGCAAAGAGAATAAAGAAAATGGCAAACAGAGCAATTCGGTTTACATAACCTTGTCTTGATACAACTGCGGTTTGATTTACCTTGCTCGTACAAATATTAAATTGTCTTCTGTAAGCGGTATTTACAAACCATCCAAGGCCTGTAACCGCAAGGGTCACAAGGATATATAGAATCATTGTCTCTCCGACTGTAAGTTTACATAACTACTAGCACTTATAATACTTCTTTATAAGCATCTCATCTTCATCTGTTAAAACAAAAGCATCTACTTTAATTTCAAGTCTTGAAAGCTCTTCAATTACTCTCTCAATCTGCTTTCCGTTATGATTTCCGGCTTTTACCGCAAGCACTTTTGCTTCATACTCTGAAATCTCTTTTAATCCTTCGGGATTTAAACAAGGATTCTTAAATGCCTTAACTTCTTTTGCAAAGGGAAGTTCTATATCAGTTCCTTCATCCACAAAGATAAGAGCTGTCTTCTTCCCTTCCAAGAAATGGCGAGAGTTTTCTTCATACTCTTCCATTGATTTTGCGCCAAGGGTTGGAATATGGTATCTATACTCTAAGGTTGCGGGAATATAGATTGAAGTATCGTTAATTTCTTTTATAAGCCAGAAAACACAAAGCACCAAAAGTCCGCAAACGGCTCCTACAATCAGCATTTCTACGACTCTTATATTAGAGTTTTCTTTTACTTCTCCCTTATGTTCGCAGGTGATTTCTTTAAACTCTTTATGGGATTCACAGAATGCAAAAAGTGTCTTTTCATAGGAATCGGCAATTCTTTGAGAAAGCTCCGGACTATTTGTGGTAATTCGCATATAAAGGTATCTTCCGTCCGCTTCTATAGTGCAATCGGAGGCTTTTCTTAAGTCATCCTTTGAAACGCTTCCGCCTAAATCATCGTAGATTCCGTCTATAAACACATTCATGTCCGCAAGCTCAGACCAGGTATACTGGTTCACCCAGTCGTACTGCTTTCCGCTTGAATCTTCCGCAAAGTTAATGTAATACTTATTTTCAACCAAATAGGTGCGGCCTGTGATTACGGTTTTATAAAAAAAGTAAACCCCCAAAACAATCAAAGCGCCTGCTATAATCGATACCGGCACTCTCCACCATTTCTTTATAAGGCGAAGCCACAAAAGCCTATAATTAATCGGTTCTCTTGAGTAATTACACTCCCACATAAAAGTCTCCTTTATTTAACCTTATATACCAAATACTTTCTGTCCACATCAAACATAAACTCAAGCTTTTCCCCAAGTTCAGGGTGCTTTCCCATGTACTTATAGCTAGAAAGAACAAAGTCTACGCTATCAAGATTTTCAATTTCTTCTCCCTCAATAAATACCTTATATCCAAGCTTACCGGGGATAGATTTTAAAAGTCCTGCGTCGCCCCAGTTTATATCCCATGTGGCGCCAATAGCCTTTCCTTCAATGCTTACGTCCGAAAACTCTTCTTTAAATGCTTCGTAGGTAATCGCTTTTCTCACTATCACCCTGTCCCTTGTTAAGCCATCGTAGAAAGATGTAAAGAAAAGAATGAGCACAAAGAAAACGCCTATATATTTATAAAGTAAATCGCCTTTTCTTTCCGTAAACAAATATATAAGTGAAAAGAACAAAACGATTCCGAAGGTTCTAAAGTCTCTGTAGTCTTTAATATCGTACAAAGAAACCATTATGGCAAAGAGCCCTCCAAGCATCACAAACATTGAAAAAGCCTTGCCTTCAAACTTAAATTCTAACTTTTTATTATTTACTCTGAATAATGACTTTATTAAGAATAATAAAATTGTGAATCCGTATACGTATCTTAAGGCAATCTGGGCGGGTGTTGTTGAAAAGCCAAAGTATCTCTTTAAATTTATAATTATGTTTGAATAAACAACCTTTAGCTTACCTACAATTCCGGGTGCTGCTGAAATTCTATGAGTAACCCAATCGGGATAATCTGCGCAAAAGAGGTTATAAACTTTATAGACAAGTAAGAAAGCTACCACGTATATAATCAGGTTTCTTACTGTTTTCTTATTAAACTTATATCCTGATAAAAGTAAAACCGCAGGAAGCAAAAGCACGATGTATGGCATTCTTAAAAGAGCCACAAAAGCGCCCGTTACTATCATCATTACGCCCCTAAGCTTTGTGGGGTATGAAATGTACCGATACATGCAGCTAAAGTAAATAATCACAAAAGCATAAATGGGCACTTCCATCATTGATGTGTAAAGATATAAATAAAGCGGGGAATAAATGTATGCAATGACGCATACAAAGAAAAGTTCTTTGCCTTTTGGCCTATTAATAAGCACAAAAATCGTGTAGGCTAAGCAAAGTAAAAACAGATTACAAATTAAAATCGAATGTTCTGTCCAGGAAAACAGGGAGTATAATCCCCATACTAAAATAGGTGAAAAGCTGTGGGCTCCAAATGGTCCGTATACCGCTTCGTGGCCTGCAAACAAAGAACCGTTAAAAGAAAAGCCGGAAGCTTTAAAAGAAAGAATTTCTCTAAAATAATCTAATTCATCAGACCATGTGGGCACACCAAAAAATAAGTTTTTATTCACCAAAAAGCTTTGTATTCCCAAAACAATAAGCGGAGAAAGTATCAGCGCCGCGTACACTGCGTATATTAACTTTTCCCGCTTAGTCTCGTTACTCATGTGCTATTTTCTCTTTTCGTTTACGTATGATTTAATGGTCTCAATAGTTGATTTAAACTTCTTTGAACTTAAAGTAGGGTTTCCAAGGAAAATGCCTCGTTTGTAAAAATCCTTAAATCCCATAAAGCCAAAACCGGTGGCTTTCTTTTCCAAAAACTTTTCTTTCAAATTGCCAAATTCTTCGGAAAAGCTCTCTGAAATCTTTTCGGGAGTTTCTTCCATAGCGGCCTTGATCTTTTTAAATCGTTCTTCAATGGCATCCGCAATATCCTCTGCCTTTTCAAGCTTATCTTCTATAAACTCATCTTTACTAGCATCAACATAGGCAAGTATTACGTCCAAACGCTTTTTCATAATGCGAAGTTCGTCCTTTGCTTCTTCCATCTTGATGATGATATCGCGAAGGTCCAAAGCTGCCTTAAAGGAAAGAGTTAAGTCTACAATAAAGTATATTGAAACCGCATAGGTTATAAGCTTAAGTTCTTTAAGGGTTAAGAAATTTGAAAGCTTCTCAACAGGCTTGTGAATCAAATAGTTTTCAGCCAGTGCCAAGAATCCCCAGCAAAGGCTGGTGCCAAGGCAAATGTGACCGTTTATATTAAGTGGATTGTTTGAATAATCCCAGTATCTAACCTTGAAAATTGCTTCCATTGCAGCGCCCGTAAAATATTCCAAAATACTTGCGGCAATCATTCCCACAAAGAAAACTGCCACAGGCCACTGCTTTAAAGGCGTTCCCACAAGCAAAAGCGTCATGGCTCCGCATCCGTAAATCGGAATGAATGGGCCTCGCATAAAGCCTCTGTTTGTAAGCTTATGAGTGTGAAAAGACACCCACGAAGACTCTATTATCCATCCAAAGAAACAATATACAAGAAAAAAGAACACTAATTGAAGTGCCGTATATGGTATATACATTAAAACACCTCCGTAAAGCACACGGTTTAACCTGTGTGTTTACATAAATAGTTTACATAAGTGATATAACATCGTTCTTCGGAGCCTTACAAGGTTCCACAGAAAGGGCTGTAAGCATAGGTCCCTTTCCTTTATATCCTTCAAAGTATTCTTCTGAAATCTTTGCAGAAATCTTTACCCAGGTCTTATCCTTTATTTCCCCATCATACTTACAGGGAAAGCCTAAAAACTGTACATCTTCCGCACAGCAAGTCATTACCGCGCGACCGGGAACAATGAGCTTATTCTTTGAAAACTCACCGGGAACAAGGGCACAAGCCAAAAACTTTACTGTTTTTCCTTCGTAACGGCTTAAGTTATCAAGCATATCAAGATACCAGACGCCGTAAGTTTCATCCGTAAGCTCTATTGTATCCTTAGATACATCATAAGGAAGCTCTTCATCAAGAGTTGCGTTAATTTCACCGTCTTTATCTTCAAATACGATTTCAGCAACCTGATTTAAAGCCTTTATGTTTCTTTTGTAAGTAGCAAGCTTTTCGTTAAGACCGTCGCAACGATTGAAAATAACAAGCTCTGACTTTCTGATCATTTCACCAAGAAGTGATCTCATGTTTGTGTAGTAAAGCTCGAAAGAAGAACCGTCGATTGTGGTAATCTGCTGCTCTAACTTCCAAAGGAAGGGAAGCTTAAAGTTTTTATAGTTCCACATTCCGTTATATTCAATGATGATACGGGAAGGCTTGTACTTTTTATCAAGCTCCATAAGGTTATCGGCACTTACCTCTGATTCATCTTCAGCCACCACCATAACTGTGTTGGTAGCCTTTAAAATACGAGGGTCGTACTCTTCTTCACCTTCTTCACACACGATTAAAAGTGTGGTGCCCTGAGTGCGAAAATAGGGCTGAGCGAGTGTATAGTTTATAAACTGAGTCTTTCCGCTATCCAAAAAGCCGTTAATTACAAATACTGATTTCATTTTGTCACCTGATTACTTAATGATTAAAGCTTTGATTGCATCTTCTTTAAGCTCTGAACCGATAACACAAATCTTACCTGTGTATTCGGGAGAACCTTCACGTACGTTGATTTCGCCGGGTGTGTAATCAAAGTAAATCCACTTATTACCTTCTGAAGCAAGCATACCCTTTGCTCTTAATACATAACCGTACTTTGAATCATCTTCCAATGCTTCAAGGAAGGCTTCAACGTCAGCCTTTGTGTACTTAGAAGCTGTTTCCAAACCGATTGAAGTAAATACTTCGTCGGCGTGGTGATGATGATGGTCGTGGTCATGGCATCCGCAAGAGCAGGAATCGCCGTGGTCGTGATGATGGTGTTCATGTTCATGGTCATGATCGTGCTCATGATGGTGATGATGTTCGTGTTCATCGTCATCATCGTCGTCATCATGGTGGTGATGTCCGCAGCAGCATTCGTCATCATCATCGTCGTCGTGATGATGATGCTCATGTTCATGCTTAAATTCTTCCAAAAGTTCTTCTTCAAAAGAAGTAACTGCTTCAAATGTTTCAAGAATATAAGAACCTGAAAGCTCGTCCCAAGGAGTGGTAACGATCTTAGCGTCTTTGTTGTGCTCTCTTAAAAGATCAACAACTGTCTTAATCTTTTCTTCTGTCATATTCTGAGTACGGCTTAAAATGATTGTTCCCGCATGCTCAATCTGGTCGATAAAGAATTCACCGAAGTTCTTCATGTAGATCTTACACTTAGAAGCATCTACAACAGCCACAGAAGAACCGGGCTCAACGCCTGCTGCCTCAGCTGCCTTTAATACGGCGCGCTGTACGTCTGAAAGCTTACCTACGCCTGAGGGCTCGATAAGAACTCTTTCGGGAGAGTATTTTTCCAAAACTTCCTGTAAAGAAGTGGTAAAGTCACCAACGAGTGAACAGCAAATGCATCCTGAATTCATTTCTTTGATTTCAATTCCTGAATCCTTTAAAAATCCGCCGTCTACGCCGATTTCACCAAATTCGTTTTCTATTAATACTACCTTTGTGCCGTTTAAGGCCTCGCTTAAAAGTTTCTTTATGAGTGTCGTCTTTCCGGCGCCCAAAAAGCCTGAAATAACATCAATTTTTGTCATTTGATACTGCCTCCATTCTATCTATAAAATCTTTTATAGGAATACACAAAACCTCTCCGGAATCACTTGCCGCGGTCACTAAGCCAAGAAGGTTTCCTTCTGCGTCAAAGCAGCCCGCACCGCTCATGCCGGATAATGCATCGCAATATAAATACAAAAGGTACTGATCGAATTCGGGAACGTAGTAATCCTTAGCCTTAAAGGTTCCTTTAAATACATTTCCCGCAACTGCGGTGGAAGAACCTATAAGCGTTACTTCGTCTCCGTCTTTAAGTGCCTCATATTTATCTAAGTTAATGTCTGCGGCTTTTAAAGCGGCCGCAAAGTCAGAGGTAAAGTTTTCTTTGTTTATTTCAAGGATTGCTACGTCTGATACATTGTCACAATATGTTACATCTGCAAATCCCACTTTACCCGATAAAAAAGTGACTATTCCCTGGTCGTAACCGTCCAAAAGATGTGCCACCGAAATAATGGTTATTTTATCATCGGTATTACTAACCACCACGCCCGAGGCGCGCATTTCTCCGACCGTTATCATAACCGTCGGTTCTCTCAAAGTTTCAATTGTCTCGTCTGTGATTCTTTTTTCTTTCTTTTTACATGCGCACAAAGAAACCGCACACAAAAGAATCAGTAAAAAAGAAATAATATATTTAGCAGTTTTCATCTAAATTAAAGTGAGTAAGACGATAAGCCGGGTTATGTCGTTGAGTGATCATCTTTCTAGGACTGCTGTTACCAACAGCCTCAAGCGACCTACCGGAAAACAGATCGGGCAAATCTATGGTTTTCCTGCCAAAATGGCATTCTTGGTCTTGCTTCGGATGGGGTTTACATGGCTACGTGTGTTACCACACGCACGGTAGTCTCTTACACTGCCTTTCCACCCTTACCTGCAAAGCAGGCGGTTTATTTCTGTTGCACTGGCCTGGGAGTCACCTCCACCGGACGTTATCCGGCATCCTGCCCTATGAAGCCCGGACTTTCCTCACCTGTACTTAAATTAAGTACAGCCGCGATCACTTGTCCTACTCACACGTGTTAACATTATAATGGTTTTTAAAAAAAATCAAAGCATCACAGGTCTAAATTAATGAAAAATTTAGACCTGTTTCTTTTTGCTTTATTTATTTTATACGTTAAAATATGATCCGCCGATAAACTCTCTGCATATGGAGTTAATGGGCACAACCTTTGGATCGATGGCTACAAAGTACTCAAGGAATCTTAAGAGTCTCTTTGCTTCGTAGTATTCAGGCGTTCCTTCAGGAATGTCGAAAAGAAGCGGTTCTGCATAAGTTTTAAATGCAGCAAGCTCGTAGATTAAGATTGAGTTAAACATTGCATCCGCATTTTCCTGGAAGGGGAAGATGTTTTCTTCTTCACCGCGACGTACGCTTGGCCACATGGAAATGGTGGTCTGGGCATTGGTGCCACGGGTTCTTGCATCTCTAACCATTCTTCTAAGCAGACGTCCGTCTGTGGTAGGAATGCGGTTGTGTTCATCGATATTAATACTTGTTAAAGCGCTTATATAGATCTTGTACTTACTTTCATCGGGAAGAGAATAAGACATCTTCGGGTTAAGGCCGTGGATACCTTCGATAACAAGTACATCGTCGGGACCTAATTGCTTAAAGTTACCCTTATATTCTCTCTTACCTGCCTTAAAGTTAAAGGTGGGAAGCTCCACTCTTTCGCCTCTAAGCAAAGCGCTCATATCTTTATTAAACTGTTCAACGTCGATAGCTTCCAAGCATTCGAAGTTGTAATCACCGTTTTCATCCTTGGGAGTATCTTCTCTGTTTACAAAGTAATCGTCTACTCCGATGGGGTGAGGCTTTAAGCCGTAGGTTCTAAGTTCAACGGAAAGTCTGTGTGAGAATGTGGTCTTTCCTGAAGAAGAAGGACCTGCGATCATAACAAACTTAACGCCGCCTCTGTTTACGATATCCTGAGCGATTTCACCGATTCTTCTTTCCTGTAATGCTTCCTGCACTAAGATAAGGTCGTTGATTTCACATTTACAGATAACATCGTTTAAAGCACCTACTGTGCTTACTTCCATCTTTTCATTCCATTCGCTTGAACTCTTTAAGGCTTTGAAGAGATTGGGTCTGTCTTCAAAAGGTCTTAATGTGGTGGGCTCTTTCTGATAAGGAATTGTAAGCATGAATCCTTCATCGTAAGGGATTAAGTCAAACCACTTAACGTATCCTGTGGAAGGAAGCATGTAGCCGTAATAGTAATCATAATAGTCATCCAAGTGATATACGTTTACACTTGAACTTCTTCTGTATTTAAGTAAGCTTACTTTATCCTGTAAGTGGTTCTTTGCAAACAAAGCAATTGCATCGTCTTTTGACATGCTTTCTTTCATGTAAGGAATGTTTTCCTTAACAAGCTCCTGCATGCGTGCCTTTACCTTTTCACAAAGTTCTTTTGAAGCCTTAACGCTTCCCTTGCAGGTGATGTAATAGCCGTTACCTACAACGAATTCAACCATTACTCTTTCTTCACCCTTTTTGCCGAGTACATCGTAGTAAGCCTTAACCAAAAGCATGATAGCGGATCTTGCGTAAGTCTTATGTCCGATAGGGTTATTTAAAAGAATAAAGTCTACATTGGCATCTTTTGATACCCTTTTAAATAATTCACGGATTTTTCCGTTTTCTGTAACCAAAGCAATTGTTCCGTCGTATTTGCTCTGGTATTCGTTTGCCACCTGTTCAAAAGTGGTGATTTTCTCTGCGTATTCTTTCTTTACGCCCTCAACGTTTAGTATTGCCAATCTAATAACCTCCTTCGCTATTCCATCATGGAAACAGCTTTTTTCATTAATATAATTTTTCTCTCAAGTTCATCACGTTTTTCCCCTGTGATGCCTGCTAAATACCCACTGTTTTTTTCAATTCCCCACAAAAGGTATTCCTTATACAGATTATCCTTTTTATCTATTAAATTTTTGGAATAAATATCAAAGAATTCTTGAATTTCACTATCAAAAACTTCCGATTTTCCGGGGCGGGCATCCATTATCACGTAATACTTGCCCATGTCCTTTAAAAATTCTTCATTTTCAATGTAAAATCCGTTTTCTCTAAGCCACTTTCTCACAAGGAAGATTTCCGACTGAGGCTGAAGTACAAGTTGCTTTGCCGAGGATGCAACTAAACTTCCTTCAGTTAAAATCTTACACATTAATGCGCCGCCCATACCGGCGATTACGATTGAATCAGGCTTATCTTTAAGAGTTACTTGGGATAACCCGTCAGACAATCTTAATTCAATTTGATTCAAAAGGTCTTCTTTACTAACGTTTTCTTTGGCAGTTTCCAAAGGTCCTTTGTTTATGTCGCAGGCTATCACACGTTTGGCCTTCCCTTCTTTTATCAAGGAAATTGACACAAATCCGTGGTCACAGCCTATGTCACAAACAGTTTCGCAATTGATAACAGTGTTCTTAACTTTAGTCAGTCTTTGAGATAAATTCATTAATCCAAATAATCCTTAAGTTTACGTGAACGGCTGGGATGGCGAAGCTTTCTTAATGCCTTTGCTTCGATCTGTCTGATACGTTCACGGGTAACGTTAAATTCCTTACCTACTTCTTCAAGGGTGCGAGCTCTTCCGTCATCAAGACCAAATCTTAATCTTAATACCTTCTGCTCTCTGTCTGTAAGTGTGCCAAGCACTTCCACAAGCTGTTCTTTTAAAAGTGTAAATGCTGCAGCGTCTGCGGGAACGGGCACCTGGTCATCCTGAATAAAGTCGCCAAGATGTGAATCTTCTTCTTCACCGATAGGTGTTTCCAAAGAAACAGGTTCCTGAGAAATCTTTAAAATCTCTCTTACTCTTTCAACGGGCATGTTCATTTCAGCTGCGATTTCTTCGGGAAGGGGCTCACGTCCAAGTTCCTGAAGAAGCTGTCTTGAAACTCTTATTAACTTATTGATGGTTTCAACCATATGTACGGGGATACGAATTGTACGTGCCTGGTCGGCAATGGCTCTTGTGATAGCCTGTCTAATCCACCATGTTGCATATGTTGAAAACTTGTAACCTTTTCTGTAGTCAAACTTTTCAACTGCTTTAATAAGGCCTAAGTTACCTTCCTGAATAAGGTCAAGGAAAAGCATTCCTCTTCCTACATATCTTTTAGCAATTGATACAACCAAACGTAAGTTAGCTTCAGCAAGACGTTTCTTTGCGTCTTCATCGCCTTCTTCCATTCTCTTTGCAAGTTCGATTTCTTCTTCCGCGCTAAGAAGGGGTACCTTACCGATTTCCTTAAGGTACATTCTTACGGGGTCTTCGATGCTGACACCTTCCGGAACTGACAAGTCGATATTTTCAATATCAACTTCTTCCATCATATCGTCTTCGGGAATAAACTCATCGTCGCTTTCTTCTTCTTCGGGAAGCTGCATAATGTCAACTCCTGAAGTTTCAAGCACGTCCATAAGCTTATCGTATTGTTCTTCTTCAAGATTTAAGTCTGCAAAGAAATCTGTGATTTCACGATACTCAATCACATTCTTTTTCTTTTTGCATTTTGTGAGGAACTCTTTGATCCTTTCCTCATATTTAGCCTGCATGTTCTCGTCCATCATTCTCTCCTTTATCAATCATCCAATTTGAATGGTGTTTTTTTAAGTTGTTCCAAAGCCTTCTTGTTTTCAATGTCTTTCATCATGTCTTCCATTGTCTGATTGGGCTTTGCGGCGGCTGTTTCACAGCTGTTTTTCTTTATGTTGAAAACTAAATCATGAAGCGCTTTTTCTCTCTCCGCTTTTTCTGTCACATAGACAAGCTCGGTGTTAAAGATTGCCGCAACTTTTGCGTGTTCTTCATCGTCTTCAAACATATCAACGATTTTGGCGGGATTCATGATTCCCTGCTCTAAATCTTCAAACAGTTTAACTGCCACTTTTTCATAAAGCTCGTCGGTAAAATCCTCGGGGCTTATATACTTTTTAATTATTTTGTAGATGTTTGGCTCATCGGAAAGCCAGGTTAATAGCATTCTTTGAACCTTTTTGGTGTTTTCATCGGGGTCTTTTGAATGGATGCCTGACTTTGGCCTCTCAATTGGCCTAACTTCCATTCCCGCTCCTGTTTTCATGGCGTTTGCCGCCACCAGTTTCTTTAAGCTCTCATATCCGATGTTATATTTATCGCAAACTGCCGCCATATAGTTTTCCCGCTCGATTTCATCGGGAAAATTCATAAGGCGCATACCGATTTCTTTAATAAACTTGGTGCGCTCGTCAGGATCCTTTAAATTAAATCCTTCTTCAAGCTGCCTTATTTCAAAAAAGAAACTGTTTTCCGCATTATCAATTCTTTCCTGGAAGGCTTCTGCTCCAAGGTTTTTAATGAATTCATCGGGGTCCTTGTAAGGCTTTAAGTTTATAACTTTACCTATCATTCCGCAATCTCTTAAAATTCCGATTGCACGAAGGGCCGCTTTAACTCCCGCTCCGTCAGAATCGTAAGCTAGGTAAACACTGTCCGTATATCGTCTTAAAATGTTTGCCTGTCCCGATGTAAAGGCCGTACCCAAAGAAGCCACCGCTTCATTAAAGCCAGCCTGATGCATGGCTATAACGTCCATGTAGCCTTCACACAATATGAAATGATTCTTTCTGGAAGTTCTCGCGAAGTTAAGGCCGTACAAATTACGGCTCTTATCAAAGATCATAGACTCGGGAGAATTAAGATATTTAGGCTTGGCATCTGACATAACACGTCCGCCGAAACCTATTACTCTATGGTTAATATCCTGAATAGGATACATTACCCTGTTCCAGAAAAGATCGCTCATGCCGTACTTTTCATTGAAAGTGGCAAGGGCCGCATCTTTTATTATTTCATCGGAAAAGCCCCTTGATTCAAGGTACTTAACCAAGTCATTACTCGTCATGCACGAAAATCCAAGGCCGAATTTATCGATTGTTTCATCGGTAAGTCCTCTGCCCTTTAGGTATTTCATGCCTTCTTCGCCGGGTTTGTTTCTAAGCTGATAATAAAAATACTTTGCTGCTTCTCTGTTAGCTTCCAAAAGCTTGGCGCGTTTGGCTTCTTTTTCTTTAGCCTCTTTTGAATACTCTATTTCAGGTAACTTAACGCCCGCTCTGTCTGCTAAGTATTTAACAGCTTCCTGGAAAGAAAAATTCTCGTAATTCATGATAAAGGAAATTACGTTTCCACCTGCACCGCAGCCAAAGCAATAATACATCTGCTTACCGGGCGACACGGAGAATGAAGGGGATTTTTCGCTGTGGAATGGGCATAACCCAAAATACGAAGAACCCTTACGCTGTAAATTAACGTAACTTCCGATAACGTCCACTATATCATTTTTAAGCCTGACTTCTTCTATCAGTTCCTCAGGATACCTCATTTACCCTCCAAAAATTTTAGTAATGCCAGGTCTTTGGAATAAAAATCTCCTCATAAACAGATATTGCATATCTGTCGGTCATGGCGCCAACATAGTCACATACCACTCTCTCCATGGGGTCGCCGCTTTCATAAAGCTTTTTATATTCCAAAGGAAGCACGTCGAAGTTTGCCATGTAGTAATTGTAAAGCGTTTCAATAAGCGCTTCAGCTCTTCCTTCTTCGCTTTTAGCCTTGGGGTTTTTATATACGTTTTCAAACATGAAAGCTCTTATGTCTTTCATAGCCTTTTCAACGGGTTCAGACATCTTAATATCGTCTGAATCAAGGCTTGTCATAACTATGTCATGAATGAAATGATCAAGTCTTTCTCCGCAGGTTGAACCGATTACGTCACTGATTTCTTTAGGCACATCGGTTTCTTTTAATATACCTGCTCTTATGGCATCGTCCATATCGTGATGGATGTAGGCAATTTTATCAGAAAATCTTACAACTTTGCCTTCAAGGGTCTCGGGCATTCCCTTTGTCTGGTGATTTAAAATGCCGTCTCTTACTTCATATGTAAGATTTAATCCCTGTCCGTCTTTTTCAAGAAAGTCAACGGTTCTAACAGACTGCTCCGCATGTTCAAAGCCTAAGGGGCAAACCCTGTCAAGAGCTCTCTCCCCCGCATGCCCAAAGGGCGTGTGTCCCAGGTCATGACCAAGTGCTATAGCCTCCGCCAGATCTTCATTGAGCCGCAGGGCTTTGGCAATGGTTCTGGCATTCTGTGAAACCTCCAGAGTATGAGTCATTCTGGTGCGGTAGTGGTCTCCGTCAGGTGAAAGAAACACCTGAGTTTTATCCTTCAGTCGCCTGAAGGACTTGGAATACAGGATTCTGTCTCTGTCTCTCTGAAAGCAGGGCCTGATGTCGCAGGGTTTCTCCTCACGCTCTCTGCCCCTGGAATCTTTACTGAGCTTGGCATACTTACTTAGAATCTGAGTTTCCCTCTCTTCCAGCTGTTCTCTTATTTTCATTTTCCATGCCTCACTATATTTGACTAAACAAAAAAGAAATCCTACATCAATATTATTCGACGCAGGATTCCAAAAACCTTTTTTGAATTGTGAAAATTTTTTTAAATTTTATATACTGCTTAAACACTTTGTTCCCACTCGCTAATGCGGGATTCGTACTGCTGATTGATCCAGGCCACGGCGCTCTCAAGCCCCTCCTGTGAAACCTCGAAGTTCTCTGAGGTCTTGAGGCTGTCGTCCGTCATGCCGTAGGAGTATGGCTCAGGCCACACAGTAGCCATCAATGTAGCAGGTCCTCTCTTATCGACAGGGACGAATTTAACATTTTCAAGAGGTTCCCTGGCAAGGCGATATCTCATGCCCTTGTAGCTTCCAAAAAAAGCCTCTCCGTATTCATAATGCATAAGGTTAAAAAAAGTATGTAATTCTATTGCCATTTTTAAAGCTCAATCTTTCCTGTTTCACAATGATTTACAACATAATAAGCGGCGTTATCAAGGGGCTTGATATAAACCTGAATCTCGTTGATATCCGATGCCTTGTGGCCCTTATTGATATAGTCCAGCTTGGCGCTGTCCACAATATCAACAGCCCTCACCTCGTGGTTGTGATACTGGACATACACCTCTTCCTTGACGTTCATGCGGTTCATCTGCATAGACAGGTTATCGCCCACGCTCTTGGCAGCCTTTGAAGCCCTTCTGGCTGCAGGCTCCGCCTTCTCTTTCACCTTGCTGATAACGGGATCAGCCTTGGTCTTACATTCCTTGATAACAGGCTCTGCCTTAGTCTTGACGTCCTTAAGTACAGGCTCTGCCTTGGATCTGACATCCTCTATTATTGGTTCAGCTGCACCGGCCATGTTCTTGATGATGGGCTCAGCAGCTTCAGTTACATCCTTTGCTAATTTCTTAAGTCTTTCTTCCGGTGTGATTTTTCCCATTTTATAATCCCCCTGAACTCTTATCTGAATTTACTGAAAAAAGTAACTAATGGAGCTACGGCAGTCTGAAGATCCGAAATGGCTTTATTAAGGCCCTCAAAATCAATCTCAGACATACTCTTGGTGGCCTGAGTTATCTCCTCAGCATTCTCCTCAACAAGTGAATTCATGTTGTCTGTAGCCTTGATGATACCTTCAACCATCACATCCACGTTCTCAAGAGACTTCTCCGCCTTGTTGGCCACTGTGTTCACCTGAGCTATAGCCTCGTTGACATGATCAACGGTTTTATTAACCTTTGGAACCATCACCACTGCCACGATTATGGCCACCAGCAGAATTCCTGCAATACAGCATGTAGAAATGCGCTGGTAAAAAAGCTGTTTCTTGACCAAATCATACAGCTTCTCATTGGATTCCTGATTGTTCTCGTTCATAATCCGCTACCTCCCGGGTACATTTGTGCAGCCTTTTTAAGCCTGTCATCATTATACCATGGTTAAGACAAAAAGAATCATCACTTATTCGTAATTATGACAGACACCAGGTTAAAGGGCACGCAGGAACCGTTCTTATCATCCACAACCTCGATTAAAAGCCTGTGGGGTCCTTTCTTTTCGTGTAAAAAAAGCTGCCTGATATCCAGAAGATCGCCCCAGGTCTCATCAAAGGCCGCATCAATTATTGTCTTCTCCGCATCTTTCCCATCCAGAGTTACAGCCACCACAGGAGCGGGGCGCTTTATGGTCTTGTCGTACTGGATAGCTATGCCGCTGCACTCATATTCTCCCTGTAGATCAAAGACGATCTTGTCATGGAGCTTTTGCCCGAGCCATCCGTTCTTAAAGCAGTCACTTACTGCGGTTTGAACCGAAGTGTCCACCACAAAGCCCTGTAGATGCGCATTGAAAT